>ERZ827524.618-NODE-618-length-43717-cov-7.382209_pt1 | contig 43717 bp, 30 predicted proteins | sample MGYA00519702_ERZ827524 | MGnify/ENA primary metagenome ERZ827524 (study PRJEB31778, sample SAMEA3449341) | human gut metagenome | biome: human gut; feature: human-associated habitat; material: faeces | place: United Kingdom | collected 2010/2012 ...
GATTCTTTTCGCTTCTATATCATATTATGCGCGTAGTTGCGGATTTGAGGATATAGAAAAAAAAGTAGCAGATACGATTCTACAAAAACCGTATTGTGTACAGATTGGAGAGGAAACTTATAAGGTTGCTCCCCCTTCTATCGCTACTATTATTCTTGCTTCTGAGTTGATTGCTCAGCTCCCAGGGTTGAAGTTAGATAATAAACAGGTAATGTTTGAATCCTTGTTTGTCGCTAAGGATTGTAATGTACTTGGTGAAATTGTCGCTACTCTGATCCTGGGTGCTGATAATCTAACCTCAGAGGAAGAGATTGTAGAAAAATACTGCTTTGGGCTGATACGCAGAAAGAAAAAAATACTGGTTGATAAAAAAGCTATTCTTTCAAGTAAGATTTTGAAAAAGCTATCTCCCAGTAAAGTAAACTCTATTACAATTTCAATACTTAACCGTATGGAGATTGGCGATTTTTTCGGGCTTACCGCTTCCCTGATAGAAGTAAATCTAATCAGACCGACAAAACCGATGGAGGAAGCGGAAACGATAGTATCTGGTCAGTAATAGCAGGAATATCAAAGTGCTATAACCTTCCATTTGACTATGTTCTTTATAAGATGAGTTTCGCTAATGTTCAGCTCTATAATGCTGTTATACCAACGTTCTCACCTAAAAAAGATCCAGGAACAAAAGGAGATGATAGTACCACCATAAATGGCGATGATCCAGCTAACCAGGAGGCAATAAGAAAGGCACTGTTTGACGAAAACGAAGAATGAACAACAACGAAGGTACAACATGGTGGGCTTTAGGGCTTGATAACTCTAAGTTTGAAAGCGATGTAAATAGGTCAAATTCCCTATTCCAAAGCATTGGTAATACAGCCGAAAAAGAAGGAAGTAGGATAGATAGTATATTTCGTAAACTTACTATCGCTGCTGCTGGTTTTTTTACGGCTCAACAGGCTTTATCGTATGCTAATAAAATCGCCACGATCAGAGGTGAATATCAGCAGTTAGAGGTTGCCTTCAATACCATGCTGGGTAGTAAAGCGAAAGCTGATGCCCTTATGGATAAGGTGATAGATACGGCTGCAAAAACTCCTTTCGATCTACAGGGTGTTGCTTCTGGTGCAAAACAGTTACTTGCTTATGGTGTTGCTTCTGAGGACGTTACAAACCGACTGGTGCAACTTGGTAATATCGCTGCTGGCTTATCTATTCCTTTGAATGATATTGTGTATCTGTATGGTACGACAATGGTACAAGGGAGGCTGTTCACTCAGGACGTAAGGCAGTTTATGGGACGTGGTATTCCATTGGTTAAGGAGCTTGCTAAAGAGCTGGGAAAAACAGAGGAAGAAATTAACGCTATGGTTACTGCTGGAAAGATAGGCTTTCCAGAGGTTCAGAAGGTGCTGGATAATCTTACTAATTCGGGTGGTATGTTTTACAATCTTATGGAAGAGCAAAGTAAAACGATCTCTGGTAAGATCTCCAATCTGGAGGATAGCATTTCTGTAATGTTCAACAATATAGGGAAGTCGAGCGAAGGAATTATAAACTCCGTTCTGGATTCTGCTGCTACTGTAGTTGAAAATTACGAAGAGATAGGAGCTACCATTCAGGAGCTAATAGTTACTTATGGAGCTTACAAAGCTGCTATTATAACTGTAGCAGCTACAAAACAAGCAGTTACCACCATTCAGGCTACTGGAGAAGCCGAAGAGCTTGCAAAGCTCCTCACAGTAGAACAGCAGGCTGCTATATCAAAACAAAACTTAACTAAGGGTACAGTAGAATACGCTGCTGCTATAAAAGCCGAAATCGCTTCTACCATTGAATCCCAGACAGCCACACTTGCAAAGGCTCGTACTGAGGTATCAGCAGCCAGCCAATCCATTGCTGCTAAAAAAGCTGAATACATAGCTGCTAAGGATCTGGAAAAACAAAGGTTGGCTGAACTTATGCACATTGGAGCTACTGGATCCGCAAAGCAAGTAGAAGCAGCCGAAAGGAAGCTGGTTGCTGCTCAAACAGCAAGGGAAACAGCAGCATTGCAATATCAGGCTGCTACTCGTGATTTTTCAACAAAGAAAGTAGCTGTAGAAAGTGCTGCTAAGGCATTGAATACCACTACTACAGCAGCCAACACAGCAGCACAGGCAGCGAATGTAACAACTTCAAACCTTCTATCTACTGCAAAGCTCCGTTTAACTGCTGTAGCAGCAAGATTAAACGCTGTTATCATGGCAAATCCTTATACTATCGCAGCAGCAGCTATCGCTGTTCTGGGGTATGGTATCTATAAACTGATTACCTATCAAACCGATGCTGAGAAAGCCCAGGAGAAGTTAAACACAGCAATCTCTGAGAGTGAGAAGGCTATCGGTGCTGAAAGACTACAGATAGATGCCATGTTTGCACGTTTGAAAGCAGCTAAAGAGGGTACGGATGAATATCGTGCTGCTAAGGAGGCTATAATGAACAAATACGGTGAGTATCTGAAAGGCTTAGGAGATGAGAAAACCGCTTTGGATGATCTGGCTAAGGCATACAAGATAGTTACCCAGGAAGCCGAAAAATCAGCTCGTGCAAGGGCTATGGAGAAAGCCGTTAGTGAGGCTTCTAATGATTACATGGAGAAGGAGATCAAAGGCAAGGATAACGTAGAGGAGCTTCTTAAGGACAAATTTAAAGGCAAGAAGGATAAGGATGGCGTAGATCTCGCTGAAACTTACTACTGGAAAATCAAACCTGTTCTGGAGGGTAAAGGTGAGATTACTCAGGAGATTCAGGATATTGTTAAGCAATTTGATGAAACAAAATATCTTCCTGGTGATCCCATGACTGGCATAGGAGCCATGACTTATACGGCAAATGATCTACAGGAAGAAATAAACAAGGTGTTTAAGGCTCGTGGGATCTATAATAAGGTTATGGAGGAAGCCCAGAAACGCTTTGGGGAGAATTTACCTGGTAAGGATGATGGTAAGACTGAAACAGAGGCTTTTGATATGCAAAAGGCTTCTCTCTCCGAATTGGATGCTGAGCTGGTAAAAGCTAAAGCTACTCTGGATTCATACAATACAGCAGTAGATAAAAATAACGGTTTAGCCAAAGATGGGCAGACTATTACAAAGGACAATGTAGATACTCAGAATACCTATGTTTCCAATCTTAAAAAGAGGATATTAGAGGAGGAGAAGGATCTAAAGATTATTCGTGAGGTTGAGGAGCGTGTAGCCAAACTCAAAAAAGATCAGAAAGAAACTGTAAAAGGTAGCTCTGAATACAATAATTACCAGAGCCGTATAGATTCACTTAGTAAATTACTTCCTTCTACGAAATCCACCAAAGAGAAGAAAGATTACTCGGATGAAATAAAGAAGGATGCTCAGGAAAAGATTCGTATTGAGAAAGATATGGAGTTTGCCATTCGCCAGGCTAAAATAAACTTGGATAAGGATGGCTTTTCTAAAACAATGGATCAAAACCAACTCAATTACGAACAAGAAATAGAGCAGCTTAGAAGGCAGCAAGAAGATAAGCTGAATAAGATCCAGGAATGGGAAAAAACCGTATGGGAATCCAAAGGCAAGAAAGGCAAGTTCACTCCTACCACTACTGAATTATCGGATGGTGATAAGAAGAAATTTAAAGAGATGGAAGATCTCGCTGGTAAAAAGTTAGCGTTCAATAACCAGAATGCAATAGAGGAGATGCTAAAACAGTATCAAACCTATGCGGACAAACGTAAGGCTATTGAAGAAAAATACCAGAAGGATATTGATGCTATGAAAGCAGCTAATGAAAAGGCTAAAAAGGAGGGTAAGGATCCAGTCTTTTCTGATGAAAATATAAACCAGGCTGAGAAAAACAAACAAGAATCACTCGACACTTTGGATCAGGAAATAGCTTCTCGTGAAGCATCATTCTCAGTATGGGTAGATAATATCTCGAATTTAGGATTAAAACAGCTAAAGGCTGCTTTAGAAACAGCCAGAAACACACTTGATAAAGATGGAGGCAAACTGAATGAAAAAGAAAAGGCTGTTCTCAGAGCTAAAATCAATACTTTAGAGAAAAAAGTAGAAATAGCTGAGGCTAAAGATGCCAGTACCTCTTCTGCTGAAAAATCAAAAAAGAAATGGGGTGATACCCTTAAAGTGATGAATGAGGTACAAGATACTGTTAATAATATCACTTCAAGTTTTGATGGATTGGATGATATAACAAAAACGGCACTTACAGCAGCTACCAATATAGCAGGTGGAATTATTGCAATGATTTCAGGTATTCAAAAACTTGCTATTGTTGGTGCGGAATCAGTAAAAGGAGTGGAACGTGCTTCTGTTATTTTAGCAGTGGTAGGAGCAGCAGTAGCGGTTATTACCAGTATTTTTTCTCTTACATCTAAGGCTGAGAAGGAACACCAAGAGGCTCTGAAAGAAGTTGCCCAGAATAAGCTGGAAATGCAACGTAAGTATAATCTTTTGCTGATGGAGCAAAACCTTTTAATGAAGGAAGCCACTTCTATTTTTGGAGAGGATCAGATCGCCAAAGCAGCCAGATCCATAGAGGTATATCGCCAGGCTATTGAGGATTATAAAGAAACTCTGAAAGGGGATAAACCTCAAATGACAAAATTTGAGAAGATGTTCGGTGATATTACTGGACGTTACAAAAAGCAAATGGACGAATATAACCAAGGTGTAGGTGCTTTGAGTAATGTTACGGTAAAAACTGGAAGTTACACCACTGGAGCCTGGTTCTGGAAAAAGCAGCATGATATATACACTTCTGTTTTGGACGTTTACCCAGATCTTATAGATGGTGAAAACAAACTGAACAAAGAAAGGGCACAGGCGATCTTAGACACTCAAACGATGAGTGATGAGAATAAAGCCTTACTGCAAAACCTTATAGATCTGCAAGAACAGGCTGAGGAAGCACAGGAAGCACTTCGGGATTATTTGCAAAATACATTCGGATCCCTGGGTGAGAGTATTATGGATTCCTTAGTAAATGCTATTGAGAATGATGGTGTAGATGCCTGGGAAAAATTTGGAGAAGCTGGTTCCTCTGTTTTAGAAGATCTCGGAAAACAAATAGCATATTCCCTATTTTTCTCTGATAAATTTAAGAAGCTCCAGGCTGATCTGGAAAAGATTTATGGCTCAGGTAAGACTGAGGAGGAGATAGCGAAGGATGCCAGGGATTTAGTTGCTTCTTTCTACCAGGGGATCGGTACTGATATGAATAATGCCCAGCAGTGGATGGAGCAATGGAAAGAAGAAGCCAATAAGCAAGGCTTTAACTTGTGGGAAACTGCTAATCGTGAAGTTTCGGCTAAAGGCATTGAATCCGTAAATCAGGAAAGCGTGGATGAGCTAAACGGGCGTACAACGGCTATACAAGGTCATACCTACCTTATAAGCGAAAGCATGAAGCAGCTTGTAGCCAACGCTGGTAAAATGCTTGAACTTCTTACTGGTATCAGGGATAATACGGCTCACCTGGAGGCTATAAAAGCAAGCAATAAGGAAATGCAGATAGCCATTGATAACATGAATAATAAAGGTTTAATTCTTAGAAGGCAATGAGAGAAGGGAAATTATACATAGATAATAAAGATGCTTTTATTCATTATGGCATTTTCATTGCCGAAGGAGGGCACAGTGGAGTTTTAGCATATCCACCACTAAAAGCTCCAGAGGTTTCTAATGATTGGGCTGAGTATGACGGTATCGAAGTAGATCTATCAGATCCTAAACTCGACCTTAAGGAGTTTGAGATCAAATTCGGTGCTATAGGTAATTATAAAACTGGTGATTTATTTACTCTCTTATCTGATGGATCTTACCATACATTTGAGTTTAGAGAGATACAGATCACTTGCAAACTAAGGTTGTTGTCAGAGGTTAGTAACTTATTGTACGATGGAGCTAAAACATTCACTTTGAAGTTTTCCGATGATTTTCCTATGTCTGGTTATACCTATCAAGCTCCTTCCTCTAATACTGTTCCCACACAAGGGTATGAGTTGGATGGTGTTGATTTCTCCGTTTATGGTATTCGTGTTCTGGAAGGAAGCGAAGCCCAGGTATTAAAAGCTCCAGTAGTAAAAAAGAATATGCTCCGTAACCTGGTTACGGAAAACGGAGCTATCTATGATGGTAAGAATGTTATGTACCAATCTAAAGAAGTAACTCTGAATTGTTGCTTAATAGCCAATAATCTCACTGAGTTCTGGAGAAATTACAAGGCTTTTCTACATGATCTGATAAAGGTTGTAGAAGTTGATGAGGGAGAAGGCGTAAAGGTACAAACGGCTGAAAGATCTCTTTTCGTAGATGGCACGTATGAGGAATATCCATGCTATTATAAAAACTCTAAAGTAAGTCTGTTCTCTCCTACTGGAAAAATCTGGTGTGCTTTTACGCTCACTTTGGTATTTACTGTATTTCGGATTGGTGAGGATGAGTACCTACTTGCTTCTGAGAATGGCGAATTGATTGTAACAGAGGATGGCGAATATTATATAGACTTGAAAGATTATGCCAATTAAAAAGAAAAAAATCAGTGAATTAACGCTCGCAGATAGTTTAACAGGACTATACACCATTGGCGTTAAGTTGATAAATGGTGTGCAAACCAGCGTAAAAGTCAGTCTGGGCACTATACAGACAGCCTATGAAAATATGTTGAAAGTTACCCAGGAAGCGATTACTGCAACCAAGAACGCTATTACGGCTACAAGTAACGCAAATACAGCTACCAGCAATGCTAACAAAGCTGCTGAAAATGCTGATAGAGCTACCACTAATGCAAATGAAGCTACAAGGCTCTCAGGAATAGCTACCAACAATGCTAATACGGCTACAAATAAGGCTAATAAAGCTGCTGAAAATGCCGATGCTGCACGTGTAGGGCTGGATAAGATCAAACAGGATGCTGTTACCGCTACCAGTAATGCCAACACTGCTACAGGCAACGCAAATAAAGCTACAGAGGATGCGAATAAAGCTACCCAAAACGCAAACACTCAGGCTGATAGAGCTAAACAGCACGCTGATAATCCCCCTAAAATGGGAGAAAACGGTAACTGGTATAAATGGAACGAAGCAAAGCAAGCGTATGAGGACACTGGTATTCTTGCAAAAGGAGGTGTACTTTACCCTGTTTTCTCTATTAAACCTGAAACGATGGAGCTTGAAATGTACTATCAGGATGAAGTAGCTGCTGATATGTTCGCTATTGATGAAAACGGAAATTTAACTTTTAATCCCAAATAATATGGCAGAAGGAAAATTGATATTAGGAAAGGTTGCTTTCGTTGATAAGGGTACTTATTCAGCAGCGACTACATATAACACCTTTGATTTTGTCGTAACAGAGGATAGTTGTTTTCTCTGTGTGAAAGACGGAAACAAAGGTAACGCTTTGACCGATACAACCTGGTGGAAGTGTATCGCACGTGGTACTCAGGCTACAGCAGCAGCAAATAACGCTAACAATGCTGCTAACCTGGCTAATCAAAAAGCTGGAGCAGCAGATTCGGCAGCAGGGAACGCAATTTCCGCAACGAACAACGCTAATGCTAAAGCAAGTGAAGCCGAAATAAAGGCAGGTTTAGCCGATACAGCAGCAAGCAAAGCCAATGTAGCTACTGGGGATGCAAGAACAGTTATAGCCAGGTTGGAAGATCTGGAAGATACCCTGGTTTCAAAATATAAGCTGGTTCCTACTTCCATGATCCTTACCTATCCTAAAAAAGTAACGTTGAGGAATACCCAGCCTTTTAAAATACAGGTTGAGTTACTTCCTGTAAACACTGGTAGAAATGTACTTTTCCTGGGTGATGATCGAGCTATTACAGTTTCACCAGATGGATCCTTTATGATCAATCAGGTAGGCATGAGTAAAGTTCATGTTATCCCTACTGAAAATACAGCATTGTACCAAACGATTCAGATCAATGTGGAAGAGCCTGGAATGAGGTTTACTTCTGGTAGAGGTATTCGGTTCTCTGGAACTGGTGGTATCAGATTAACTTAGTAAAAAATGAATGTTGAACTATTAAAATTTTGTTATTATGGCACTTACAGCAGATGAAGAAGCTAAAGTAAAGCAGATTATTACTGCTTACAACAACGGGAAGAGATTGAATGAGCTTCCTGTAGCGGATGGCTCAAATCCATTCGATTTTATCACTGAGGTATTGGATAAGACTGGAGAATCAAAACAGGCAGGCTTGGCTACTATGCTTCCTTATGCAGAAGATCAGTGTAGTTATGGTGTAGAATTGGACGTTGCCGTCTCCTCTTCGGCACTTACCAGAACAGGCAACGCCACACTGCATAAAACATTACCGATACAAAGTAAGATGAGAGGCTGTTTGTTATCGGATGCTGGTACGGTTGTCGAATATCTGAATCCTACTAACTGGAAAGCTCATCGGCTGGACGGATCTAATGGGATGGTAATGGTTGAGATCCCAGCCCACTGGAGAAGATTTTATACCAATGGTAATAAGAGAGGTGTTCGGATCAGTGAATATCCGATACCTGGTTATTCTTTCGTGAACAAATGCTATATCTCAGCTTATGAAGCAACCGTGCAAAGAAGCACTGGTAAGCTGGCTTCTGTAGTTAATGCAGCAGCCGATTATAGAGGAGGAGGTAATCAAGCAGATTGGGATGCTTTGCCTAAATCACAATTAGGCAGACCTGTAACCAATATGAACCGTACAGCTTTTCGTAATGCTGCTCGTAAACGTGGAAATACTACAGAATGGAATTGTATGGACTACAACGCCTACATTACTCTGGCATGGCTTTATTACATTGAATATGCAAACCTGAATAGCCAGGCTGCGTTTAATGCCCAGAAAGATTCTAACGGATATGCCCAGGGAGGACTGGGTAACGGTGTAACAACCTGGGATAGCGCAAGCTGGAGTAATTTCAATGGCTATTATCCCATTGTTCCTTGTGGTACTACGGATGATTTAGGTAATGGTTCTGGAGAGGTTGCCTACAATGTGCTAAATGCTGATGGTAGCACTCTGAAAACCTTTACAGCTAATCGTTATCGTGGTATTGAAAATCCATTCGGGCACATTTGGAAGTGGACGGACGGGATGAACATGGAGGTCAAAACAGATGCCAATGGCGGTACAAGCAAAGTCTTTGTAGCTACAGATCCAGCTAAATACAATGATAGTAACTATGAAGGTTATACACTCAGAGGTTTAGCAGCCCGTGTAGAGGGTTATGCAAAGGAGATGATCTTTGGTGAATATGGCGATCTTATTCCTTCTTTGGTTGGTGGTGGATCCACTACTTATTGGTGTGATTACTACTATACTTATAAGAATGAGAATCGTATGCAGGGTGTCCTTTTCGGCGGTAATGCGTATAATGGCGTTCCTGCGGGCTTCGGTTCTGCGTATACGCATTACGCCCCCTCGTCTGCGATTGCGAATGTCGGCTCTCGGCTTTGTTTTATCCCTAAAGCGTGAAGCGGTCGGGCTTGACTGCAAAACATAAGTAATTAACAAACAAATGAATAAAATAGGTTGGTTGCTGGTGGGTGTCCTTTTCAGCGGTAATGCGAATAATGGCGTTCATGCAGGCTTCGGTTATGCGAATACGAATAACACCCCCTCGAATGCGAATGCGAATGTCAGCTCTCAGCTATGGTTTTCTCAAAATAACTCAATAAACGAGGCAACGACCTTGCCTATTGGCAAAAAATAACATAACTCAAAAAGGTGCTGGTAGGGAAACCGAAGGCTCTGAGTACGAAAAACAAAGAATATGAAGAGAATTAGTAATTTATATGAGCAGATCATTTCTTTAGAGAATCTACGCTTGGCAGACGAAAAAGCCAGACGTGGAAAGTTACGCTCCTATGGCGTGAAAAGGCATGATAGAAATAGAGAAGCTAACATACTGGCTCTTCATGAATCTTTAAAGAATAAGACTTTTGTCAATTCAAAGTATGAGGTATTCGTTATAAAAGATCCTAAAGAGAGATTGATTTACCGTTTACCATATTTTCCTGATCGAATCTTACACCATGCTATTATGAATGTCTTGGAACCTATTTGGGTGTCCATTTTTACGCAAGATACATATTCATGTATAAAAGATCGTGGCATTCATAAAGCAGCAGCCAGGGTAAAGAAAGCTCTAAAAGAAGATCCTGAGCGTACTACTTACTGCTTAAAAATGGACGTGGTGAAGTTTTACCCCAGTATAGATCACGATATTCTTAAGATGATCCTTAGAAAGAAAATTAAGGATCAGGATCTACTTTGGTTGCTGGATCTGATTATAGATAGTGCCGATGGCGTTCCCATTGGAAACTATCTTTCTCAATATTTTGCAAACCTCGTTTTGGCTTATTTCGATCATTGGATTAAAGAGGTAAAGGGAGTTAAGTATTACTATAGATATGCGGATGATATGGTGATTCTTGGTGATGATCCTAAGATATTGCATAAACTTCGAGTTGAAATAGAAGAATGTCTGAATAGCAATTTGAAGCTATCTCTTAGAAAAAAGGATCCTGTAACTGGAAAGGAGAAATGGAAATTTCAAGTTTTCAAAGTGGATTCCAGGGGTATAGATTTCGTTGGATATGTATTTTACCATACCCATACAAAGATACGCAAAGGAATAAAAAAGAATATGTGTAGGAAAGCTGCTAAACTCAACAAAAGAAAGAATATTTCAGATCTGGAATATAAGCAAACTATTTGCAGTTGGTTCGGGTGGGCTAAATACAGTAATTCAAAGCACTTATTAAAAACAATTATTAAAAAGCAAGTTTATGATACACTACGATTTTAAGCCTGAGAAATTACAGGCTAATGGCGATGGTTCTTATACTTATCGCTGGGATATTAAGGAAGTTCAAGTAGAGAGTATTGCAAATTCAGAAGCGGATCCTCAGGCAGTTAATACTGTAATAAAATGGGCGTGTGATGAAGTTGTGGTATGGGGTACTATCACGAACGATAAGTTGAAAGAGGCTGTTATCAACCACTTGTGGGGGGCTGATAAGGAAGCAAAACTAATTAATGATTACAACGCTGTACAACTTGGTATTTTAAGAAGTAATCTGGGAGAGCCTTATGTGGAGTACCTGAGAAAAAGAAAAGAGATAAAAGATCAGATAGATGCTGATTGTGTAGAACTTAAAATTTTGTTGTAGTATGAATAAGTTTAGTGAGCTTGGCGTAACAGTTCAGGATGAGCGCAAAATGTTTAATTGCCAGCAGGTTTCAATATCTGACGTATTAAACTGTGAGATCATTGTGGAGGATTATATACCTGATATGAAAACTTCTCATGGTGAAGGTAGATACCTTATAAAGTTTAAAAATGCTGATGGTACAGAGGGCAAATTCTTTACCAATGCTGCTTCCCTAAAGAAAACTCTGGATAAAGTGCCGAAAGAATCTTTTCCTTTCAGTACGACCATTAAGGGTGTGAAGTGCGGAAACGGTAAACTTTATCAATTCACTTAGTAAATATGAAAATTCACTTTAACAATAAAGAGATAGATATTCTGGTAGATACCACAAGCTATAGGTATATGGGAATACAAAATGCACATTCCCTTAATTTGTATTTCTCCAGTGAAGAGTATATAGATATACCCGTAGGTGCTTATTGTGTTTACCAGAATACTACCTTTTACTTATTGGATCCAAACGATTTTAAGAAGAATAGCAGCAGGGAGTATGCCTATACACTGGTAATGTATGATGTGGGTATGACGCTGGGGAAGTATAAGTATAGGGATATAGTTTCTAAGCGTTTGAAGTTCGATTACACTGCAAAACCTAAAGAACATCTACAGATGCTTGTAGACAACATGAATATGCGTGATACAGGCTGGAGAGTTGGAGAGTGTATAGATGCCGATGAGAAGCTAATAGCATATAACCATACTTTTTGTGATGAGGCTTTGAGATCTATAGCTGATGCCTTTAAAACAGAGTGGGAAATAGACGGACAAACTAAAACAATCCATTTGAGGAAAGTGGAGTATAATAAAGATACTCCTCTACCTATGGAATATGGAAAAAATAAAGGATTTGAGCCAGGCTTGGGTAGATCACATAGTGGGAATAGTCGTCCTGTTTCTCTTCTATTCGTACAAGGTGGTAGCCAGAATATAGATCCTCAAAAGTATAAATCAAAAGAATTATTACTTCCTAAAAGTCAAAGCTTGGTATATGAGGGTCGTACCTATGTAACGGATGCTGATGGCTTGTATATTAAGAGGTCTGATAAAATACTCTCTACTGTCCAGGAAGATAGCTTGGACTGTTCTAATATATACCCTAAAAGAGTAGGAAAGGTTTCTTCTGTTATCGTGTCTGATAAAGATAAGAATTTCTATGATTTTACCGATAGCTCAATACCTGAGGATCTAAACTTTGAAGATTACCTGATAGCTGGTGAAAATATGACGGTTATTTTCCAGTCTGGAATGTTAGCAGGAAAAGAGTTTGAGGTTAAGTATATTCATAAAGAGCGTAAATTTCAGATTACACCTCAGGAAATAGATGGGCAGATTATGCCTAATGAAATCTATAAACCTATCATGGAAAACAAATATGCGGTATTCGGGATCCAGTTGCCAGAAGCCTACATTTGCAATAATTCCACAAAGGAAGGTGCAAGCTGGGATATGTTTCGTGAAGCTGCTCGGTATTTATACGAGAATGAAGATCCTAAATTCACTTTTAAGGGAGAGATGGATGGGATCTGGTCTAAAAAACGCTGGCTTTCAATAGGTGGAAAGATTAGGCTGGGTGGTTATATTCTTTTCAAGGATCCTCAGTTTATCCCAGAAGGTATAAAGATCAGAATCACGAGCATAAAAGAGTATGTTCACAGACCTTATAGCCCTATTATTGAGCTGTCGAATACAACAGTAGGAACCTCTTTATCAAGCGAGATTAATAAAATTGAGGAGAACGAAGTTGTTACAGATAAGAATTTTAAAGAATCAATCCAGTTCACAAAGAGAAGGTTTAGGGATGCTAAGGAAACTATAGCAATGCTGAATGATGCTTTGTCGCATTTTTCTGGATCCATTAGCCCGATCTCCGTACAAACGATGAGTTTGCTGGTTGGTGATGAGAGCTTGCAATTTCGTTTTGTCAATAATAAAATAAATCCTGTTCAGGTGGAACACTTGGTTACTTATGATAACTCAACAAAGAAACTAAATGTTCCTGGGGGAATATTACAGCACATGACACTTGGCATAGATTCTGTTTCTTCTACCCATAAGGCAAGTGAGTATAAGTTCTGGGATATGGGAAGATACATTTCTCCAATACTTACGGATCCTGTAGGCTATTATCTGTATGCCAAAGTCAGTAAATCTAACTCAAACGGATCTTTTATACTTAGTAAAAATGCAATTAAGTTAGAAGGAGTGTCTGGTTACTATCATCTTCTGGTAGGAGTACTGAATAGCGAATTTGAGGAAGAGAGATCTTTTGTAGAGCTGTATGGTTTTACAGAGATCCTTCCAGGTCGTATCACAACGGATCGGGTTATTTCCAGTGATGGTAAAAATTTCATGGATTTTGTAAACAATGCTTTCCGTGTAGGCAATGATGCTAATTTTCTGGATTTTAACAGCAAAGGAGATGGTAAGCTACGTTTAAAAGGATCTATAGTACAAAGTGAAAGCGGAGATGAAAGCCCTATCGGTTGTTTTAGAGGCGTATATAGTAGCCAATATACATACTACTGGGGTGATGAAGTAACCTACACTACTACAAATGGTACATCAACCTATCGCTATGTGTACAAAATACCAAGTAGAGGCTATTACCCGACCAATGCAACCTACTGGATCATTGTAGCGGAAGGTGCAAAAGGAAATCAAGGTAATCCTGGAAATGATGGAACCGATGGAGGCTATTTTGAGTATAGATATGCTGTAAATGGATCACGAGTAACACCACCTTCATTATCTAAGACCTCTGTAAATCCGAGTGGATGGAGTACGACTATGCCCAGCGTTGGATCTCTCCAATATCTTTGGATGACTGTTGCTAAAAAGTCTGCATCTGGATCTCTACTGCAAAACTGGAGTACACCAGTTAGAGCTACACCTTATGATGGCGTGGATGGCAAAAAAGGAGATACGGGTGCTACTATGGTATATCGTGGGATCTATAATAGCTCAAAAGCGTATTATGGCACTTCAAAACGTGTAGATGCTGTAAAATATAACGGTCATTATTATGTTTCCAGGGTAGATGCTGGCAATGGCTTTCTGAACCATGTTCCTACTGATACAGCTTACTGGAATGATTTTGGAGCTGAATTTGAGAGTATAGCCACAAACTTACTCTTGGCTGAGGGTGCTAATATCGGAGATTGGTTTATGTCAGGAGGAAAGATTGTATCTACACTATTAGAAGGTAATAAAATCACCTTAGATGCTTCAATGGCACAAATTCTAATTGAATGTAATCATATTTCTGGTGATTACACCTCAGGAGGTGAATGGTCTGAGTTTTCTTATCCTTCATTATGGAAACAATATGGGCAATCGTTAAGTAATAATGAGGTAGAAGGGTATGAATATATCTATTACAGAACAACAACTAATATTCGTCCAGTAACTCCTACTGGTAAAAATACGGCTGGCTACCTTCCGAGTGGGTGGAGCTATTATTCACAAGGGGTTAATTCTACCTATCAATATGAGTGGATGTCACGTAGGTATCAAAAAGGACTTAAATCCACCATAAAGCTAAATGCAGCTAATGGTTTAATAGAAGCCAGAAATGATGTTGGCGTTTCCTATATGACCCCAGGAGGAATGTTCTCTAACTGGGCTAACACTGATGCCGTTTCAGCCTGTTTAGGGATAACCAGAAAAGCATCTATGGTAGGTCTGGGCTGGGGCAATCTGGATAAATCGCAATGGGATAATGAGAACTTTATTGCTGGCATATATGGTACAGCCAGCAATAGAGGTACAGCGCCTGCGTATGGTGGTTTTTTTCAGAATCTTATGGCGGCAGGGCTATTCTTACACGTGAAAGCTATTGAAGAACGAACAGGATCCGTTTATTTATCAGAAACGGATAGTCTTGTTATAGGCTATTCTCGAAATCAACAGATTGTGTATCTCCCTTCTGATGGTGTGATTGGTAGAACTATATTTTTCAAACAATGGTGGACTGGCTACATGAGAATTTATCCGCGTAGCGGACAAATATTGTATGATGATAGTACAGCCAACGATTATTATGATATTGGAGAAGGCTGGGGGGCTATTTGTCATTTTACAATAGGCTATGTTGCTGGAGTTAAAAAAGAAGCTTGGTTAATAAGTAGATTCAGATATTAGTATGGTAGAATATGGATATATAAATGAAAATGGCTATCTGGTATCAAAGATATTAGAAGAGCGTGTAGAAAGGTATCGTGATGAGGAAAATGGAGAAATAAAAGAAAGGGTAGTATCTATTGAGGAACAAGTAGATTCTTTGATAGGATGGAAGCCTGTTGATTTGATAGATGAAACTCGATTGCAATGCCCAGAAAACTATAGTGTTCGTATTATCCCGTATGACGTTGGCGATAAAATAAGCTACAGATATGAACAGAAATTTAATTCAAAGATTGTGCTGGAAAGAATTTCTGATCTAAAGAGATCTTTAACCAGTAATGATAGTAGTATTGGAGATTACCGTATTACTAAATGTTATGAGGCTTCTCTTATTGGAGAAAAGATGCCTTATGATGTTGCTGAGTTGCATCAAAAAAGACAGGAGGTGAGAAATGAAATAAATAGGTTGGAATCCTTAATAGCATCGAATATATAATTTTGCCATTAATGGTGTATATATACGCCGTTAATAGTATATTTGCAACAATTATAATACCAACTATATAGAAACTCATGGAAGATGTAACAACTATTGCCAAAGGAATTAGCGATTGGGGAATGATGGCTGTAACCGCTGCTTTTTTTCTGGTTTTATCGGCTGGACTTATGTTGACTTGTTTTAGATGGTTTAAGAAATCACTAAATGATTTACTGACGTTTACAAGCGAACTAAGAAATCTGAATGAACAGCTTGAACGGAATAATCGGGCTATGGAAAATATTGCCGAAGGGCTTCTCCCTGAAACTCAACTAAGGATTAAAAACACCTCTTCTACTTATTTTGATTTATCAGTAGAGAAGGTTTGTCGATTGATTAAGAAGATCAGAGAAGAGAACCATATAGTAGATAGAAAGGCTACAGTGGAAAAGATTCATACACTGGTTAGGAACTTACACGAGGATCGTAACAGCCGATTCGATTGCTATACCTACAGAGGGAAAAAACTATCATCCTATACTAATTCTGATTGGGTAGAATGGGTAGCAAAGGTTATTGAGGATGAGATATATAATGAAAATGGTACTAACAATGGAAGAGCTTATACTAATGTACAGGCTGTATATGAAAATATAAAATTAGATTTTTACCACCGAATAAATAACTAAGTTATGAAAATTTTAATTGATAATGGGCATGGTGAGAATACACCAGGTAAACGCTCTCCTAATGGAGTGTTGAGAGAGTATTTGTACGCACGTGAGATAGCGGATGATATTGTTCGTGAACTTGTAAAAAAAGGCTATGATGCTGAGCGTATAGTAAAAGAGAATGTAGATGTAGCGTTGTCCGAAAGGGCACGAAGAGTAAATGAATTTTGTGGAAAGTTGGGTACTTCAAACGTAATCCTGATCTCTGTACATTGTAATGCTGCTGGCAATGGATCGGATTGGATGAATGCACGTGGATGGTCTGCATATACTTCCAAAGGGCAAACAAAAGCCGATAAGCTGGCTGATTGCTTGTACTCCATTGCGGAAAGTGTATTTGTAGGGCAACGGATCCGAAAGGATATGAGCGATGGAGATCCTGATTGGGAGGAGAATTTCTATATACTTCAAAAAACGAAGTGCCCAGCCGTTCTTACTGAGAATTTTTTCCAAGACAATAGAGATGATGTAGAGTTTCTACTTTCTCCAGAAGGTAAGCAGCAGATAGTTAAAGTTCATGTAGATGGTATCATTAAATACATTACAGAGCTATGAAAAAGATACTATTATATGGAAATTTAGCTCTGATAATAGCTGTAATGGTGTTATCTTGCTGGTTGAATAATACAATGGAAGAGAAAAAGAGGCTGGCTAATAACCAAGAATCGCTCCTCTCTGATATTGAGTATTACAAAACTGAATCAGGGAAAAACGCTGCCTCTGTTCAAAAGCTGGTGCTTACTAAATCAGAACTGGAAAAACATTGCCAGGATCTTACTCAGACTGTAGAAGATCTGGGAATAAAAGTAAAGAGGCTTCAATCTGCTACCACAACTGTTACTAAGACAGAGGTAGAGATTCGGACAGTAGTACGTGATAGCATTGTGTATCGTGATCGCCCTGTTGTTTTAAAAATGATTAAATGGAAGGATCCCTGGATAAAATTAGATGGTATTTTGGATGGAGATGATTTTTCTGCTAAGATCCAAAGCATAGATTCTCTTAGCCATGTAGCGCATAGAGTACCTAAGAAGTTTCTTTTTTTCCGCTTTGGAACAAAGGCGGTGAGGTTGGAAGTGGTGAATAAGAATCCCCATAGTAAGATTGTATATACAGAATATATAGAGATTAAGAATTAGGTATTAGTAGAGGTAGAACTTTTTGTTTTTGAAACGTGTATGCTGTGAAGTATGCACGTTTTTTGTATCTTTGCATTATCCGAGATAAAATCGGTGTTGCATTAGTGAGATCCTTACTGCCTTCTGGTGGTGGGGATCTCCTTTTTTTTGTAACTTTTCTACTATAATTCTACAAAAAATCAATATTTTCCTATAAGTATCTGATTATATGGATTAATTCTAAGGTTTCCTAAACTTTAGATAGGGGTTCGATTCCCCTCGGGACTACAAAATAAAAAGGGAAGTCGATTCGTTCGGCTTCCCTTTTTTATTGTTAACTTGTATAGTCCTTATTTAGCTACTTCTGCAGCCGGTTCAGCTGTTTTTTTGTTCTTCAACATCATGTATGCGATAGGAGATGCAATGAACAAAGAAGATAATGTGCCGATTACAACACCGAGAATCATTGCGAATGCGAAGCTGCGGATAGAATCACCACCAAGGATGAAGATACACAGCAACACAATCAATGTACTCAATGAAGTATTGATAGTACGTGCCAGAGTTGTATTCAATGAGTCATTGAACAGTTGTTTTCTGTCACGTTTTGGATACAAGCCGAAGAACTCACGTACACGGTCGAAGATTACCACCTTGTCATTGATAGAGTAACCGATAGCTGTCAGAATAGCACCGATGAATGTCTGGTCAATTTCCAGTGAGAATGGCATCCAGCCCCAGCAGAGAGAATAAGCACCCAAGATCATCAATGTATCACTTGTCAGTGCAGCTACAGAACCCACACTATATGCAATGTTACGGAAACGAATCAAGATGTACAGACCAATTGCAATCAAAGCAAGTACTACGGACCACATAGCCGAAGTCTTGATATCATCTGCAATACTCGGACCTACTTTCTGTGAGCTGACGATACTACCACCAGTATGGTTTTCACGATCGATAAATGTTTCCAGAGTAATGTTTTGCGTCAATACGGGCTTCAATGTCTCATAGAGATATGCTTCTATTTCAGAGTCAACATTGTTGCCGTCTTCTTCAATACGATAGTTTGTACTGATACGTACAGTTTTCTTATCTGTACCGATAGCGATTACACTGACGTTAGCGTCACCAAATTTACTGGAGATTAACTCGCGTACTTGTTCTGGTTCTACCGCATTCTCAAATTGTACCTTGAAGTTACGTCCACCTGTGAAGTCGATACTTTGGCTTAGACCGCGTACAAAGAGTGAACCGATACAGATTACAAGAATAACACCTGTAATTGTCAACCACTTCTTGTTGCCACCCATGAAGTCAAAATGTACATTCGCCATCAAATTCTTGGAGATCTTAGAAGAGAAGGTTAGGTTCAACCACTTATCTTTATTCATGAAGTACTCATAAACCAAACGTGTCATAAACACGGCGGTAAAGAATGAAATCAAGATACCGATAATCAAGGTCGTGGCGAAACCACGGATAGGACCTGTACCGAAGTTGAACAGGATAATACCTGTGATAATAGACGTTAAGTTAGAGTCGAAGATAGCAGAGAATGCGTTGGAGTAACCATCTGCGAGTGCTTTCTTCACACCCTTGCCAGCACGTAATTCTTCTTTGGTACGTTCGTAAATCAAAACGTTAGCATCCACAGCCATACCCAGTGCCAACACCATACCGGCAATACCGGACATTGTCAAGGCTGCCTGGAAGGATGAAAGGATACCTAATGTGAAGAACATGTTCAGGACTAGTGCACCGTTAGCAACCATACCTGGGATGAAACCGTACATAGTGCACATATAAACCATCAACAGAATCAATGCAACGATGAATGAGAATACACCAGCGTTGATAGAAGCTTGTCCCAAAGACGGACCTACGATATCTTCCTGAACGATACGTGCAGGAGCCGGCATCTTACCTGACTTCAATACGTTCGCTAAGTCTTTTGCTTGCTCAGGAGTGAAGTGTCCGGTAATTTGTGAGTTACCACCTGTAATTTCAGTATTTACATTCGGTGCAGAATATACATAACCATCCAATACGATAGCGATGCTCTTACCAATGTTTTGCTTAGTCAGCTGAGCCCAACGGCGTGAACCGTCTGTGTTCATAGACATGCTTACAGCCGGTTTACCAAATTGGTCATATTCATCTTTTGCACTAACAACAACGTCACCTTCCAATGGTGCACGTCCGTTACGTTCGGTTGAACGGATAGCATAAAGTTCGAAAGTCTGACCCTTCGGATCATATTCATAAGCAGAAACTCCCCATTTCAGACGGAGATCTTTCGGAAGTTCTGACTGGATTTCTTTCATAGAAAGATATCTGTTGATATCAGCTGTATCCTTGTAATTAGCATAAGCTACAACCGGGCCTTGTCCGCTGGAATTAACCTGCAGAACAGCCAGCAACGGATGTTCTTTCTTGATTTGTGCAAGATCGACAGATTGTGCTTTGTTTTCACCTTTCAATGCTGCAGCAAGACTATCGGCAGTGCTGGTAGCTTGTGCCACAACCGGAGCGGCAGTGCTGTCAACGGCTACACTGTCAGCCGATGCTTCATTAGCTAAAATGCTGCGCAGTTTGTTATCAGCAGCTTGCAGATAGGGTGCAACATCCTTTGCGTTGTATGTTTCCCAAAACTCCAGATTAGCAGAACCTTGTAGTAATTTTCTTACACGCTCTGGCTCTTTGATACCCGGAAGCTCCACCATGATACGTCCCATCTTGTCTTCCAGACTCTGGATGTTGGGCTGAACCACACCAAAACGGTCGATACGAGTACGGAGTACATTGTATGAGTTGTCAACTGCAGCTTTTACTTCCGAACGCAATACTTTTTCTACTTCAGCGTCAGAAGTCTTTTGGTTTACTTTGTCTTTTAACTGTTGAGTAGCGAAAAGTTCGGAAAGACGTGCATCCGGAGCAATTCTGTGATACTCTCTAACAAACAGAGTAATGACGTCATCCTGGCTGCTAATAGCCTGTTTGGCGGCAGTTGCCAATGCTTGGTTGAATGCTTCGTCGGTTTTGTTGTCCGCCAATGCTTTGATGACATCGGGAACAGAAACTTCAAGGATAACGTTCATACCACCCTTTAAGTCCAAACCTAAACTGATTTCCATCTCACGACACTGTTTTAGTGTCCAATTGCCGAACCACACTTTCTCGTTTGATAGAGAATCCAGATAGTCCTGCTCTAACTTCAGATCGCCTTTTGCGTACTCTTTTGCCTTATTGTTATAATGGCGAGTCACAAAAGAGAAGGAAAGGTAGAACACACACACCAGTGTGAGCAAAATTGCAAAAACCTTTACAAATCCTTTGTTTTGCATGTTACTTTTAGTTTATTATGATTACTTTATTAATTGATTTCTATAGCGTACAAGGCTGCAAATATAGTTTTTTTTTCACATTCGGAAGTAAAAGGAACTCAAATATTTGCATCTGGCAATGATTTTGCTGCCTTGGTATAGCACTAATTTTACTTCATTCCACGATTTTTTAACATTGGTTCCAGTTGAGGCTCAGTACCCCGGAAATTTTTGTAAAGTGTCATCGGGTCTTCACTGTTACCTTTTTCAAGAACATTATACCGGAAAAGATCTGCCGTCTTTTTGTCGAAGATACCATGCTCTTTGAAGGCTTCGAAAGCATCGTTATCCAATACGTTTGCCCATAAATAGCTGTAGTAGCCTGCAGCATAACCACCGATGATATGATTAAAGTAGGTGGTACGATAACGCGGGGCTATTTCAGGGATAAGATTCAATTGATCCATGGCTTCTTTCTCATATGCCAATACATCCAGATTCTTGGTGTCAGTCAAGTTGTGCAGATTCATATCCAGAATGGCAGCAGCCAGTAATTCTGTGGTCATGAAACCTTGATTGAAGGTTTTCTGGTTCAGAATCTTTTCGATAAGCCTGTCGGGAATGGTTTCTCCTGTCTGATAGTGTTTGGCATACATTTTCAGTACTTCCGGTTCAGTAGCCCAATGTTCATTTATCTGGGAGGGTAATTCAACAAAGTCACGTACGACATTTGTTCCGGAAATGCCTTTATAGTTGCATTTAGTCAATAATCCATGCAAGGCATGCCCAAATTCATGGAACAGAGTTTCTACTTCATCGATTGTCAATAGTGATGGAGTATCGCCTACAGGTTTGGTAAAACTGCATACGTTGCATACCAGCGGGCGAATATCACCTTTCTGTTCACGATAATTGCTCATCCATGCACCACCGCTCTTACCCGGACGCGGGAAATAGTCTACATAGAAGATACCCATATGAGAGCCATCTGCATCTTTTACTTCGAACACTTCCACATCAGGATGATATACAGGAATACCATCCAGCTTCGTTAATGTAATGCCATAGAGCTTGTTGGCAACTGCGAAAGCTCCTTCACGTACGTTTTCCAGTTTAAAGTAAGGCTTGATTTCATCTTCTTCAAGATTGTACTTCTCTTTGCGAAGCTTTTCAGTATAATACCACCAGTCCCATGCTTCCAGTTTTTCTCCTTTGCCTTCTTTATCCATGATTTTCTGCAAATCAGCAGCTTCGGCTTTTGCTTTCGGTAAGGAATAGCTCCACAGGTTATTCAGGAAATCCATTACAGTTGCGGAGTTCTTAGCCATTGTGTTATCCAGAACGAAGTTGGAATAACAGTCAAAACCCAGTAACTGTGCTTTTTCAAGGCGAAGACTTACAATATCCGTGATAATTTTCTTGTTATCGTTCTTATCATTGTTGTTACCGCGATTGATATAAGCCTTGTATATCTGCTCACGCAACGGACGATTTTCTGAGTACTGCAGGAACGGAAGTCGGCTGGCATTTCCTAAAGTGAATAGCCATTTTCCTTCCTGACCGTCTGCTTTTGCTTCTTCTGCTGCGCTTTGACGGAACCATTCGGGCAGCCCGGCAAGATCTTCTTCTTTGTCGATGTATAGTTTGAAAGCATTGTTCTCGTTCAGAATGTTATCGCTGAATGTAAGACCTAATGTGGATAACTGTTTGTTGATCTCACGCAGACGTGCCTGCTTTTCCGGGGAAAGGTTTGTACCGGAGCGAACAAAGTCTTTATAAGTCTCTTCCAACAGGCGTTCTTGTTCGGTAGTCAGTTTCAGAGACTCTTTTTGCTGGTATACGGCATTTACTTTTTTGAAGAGTTCTTGATTCAGTGAAATATTATCACTATGTTCTGATAATGTAGGGGCTATTTTAATGGACAGTTCATTCAGACCGGGGGTCTTTTCGGCATCCGTCATATTATAGAAAATAGCACTAACCCTGTCCAGTATCGGAGCGCTATTGTCGAGAGCAACGATTACATTTTCAAAAGTAGGTGCTTCAGAATTATTCACTATTGCATCGATATTCGCGTTTTGTTCCTCAATCCCTTTCAAAAAGGCGGGTTCGTAATGTTCCAATTTAATTTTATCGAAGGGCGGTACGCCATGTTCGGTTTGGAACTCAGACACAAACGGATTTGTTTCCGTTTGTGTGGTACAGGAGTACATCATACAACTTGTAGCTAAAATAAAAATACACTTCTTAAACATAGTTTTAAGTATTAGATATTAATCATTTTTTTCTTTATTCTTTTTTCTTCAGATAACACCAGATTGGATAATGGTCAGATTCTTTTATAGATCGGTCTACCGTACAATTATAAGATTTTAGATTTTTACTTGCCAGGATATTGTCAATCCTGAAGTAGAATTTGTTTTGATTGTAAGAGATACCCAGTCCGCGGCCTGATTGTGTGAAAGTGTCATTCAGTCCCTGGCCGATAACTCTGTGAGCGTAGGAGATGGGTGTATCGTTAAAGTCACCGCATACGATAATATAAGGGTGCTGTGACGATGCAATTTCTTGTGCGATGCTGTCGGCTTGCGAACCACGGATGGCAGAAGCTTCTGCCAGTTTGCGGATAAGCAGGCGGGCGCCGCTTTTTACCTTTTTCGTTTCGGGAGATTTGAGCATACTTTCATAGACAACTTTATCTTCTTTCGTTAGTTTATTAGATTCCAGATGGTTGTTGATAAGCATTACAGTATCTTCCCCTATTTTTAGCTCATAAACTGCAGAACCATTGTATTCGCTGGCATAATCTAATCTGCGGGACGAAAGTATGGGGTATTTGGAATAACAGGCTATCCGGTTAGTATGGCCTTTTTCGCTTCCTACAGTTTGAATTTTATGATAGGGATAATCTTTCAGAGCTTTCTCGACATCTTTCTGACTGAGATAATGAGAAGATTCAATGGTCTGGTACTCTTGTAGGCATAAGATGTCTGCTCCACTGTTCTTCAGATAATTTAAAATAGGGTTCTCTCCGTCTTTCTTAACGGCTCCATCGAATCCCATTATATTGTACGATAAAACTTTGAAGCTGTTCTCCGGTAACTTGTCCGTATGAAAATTAATAGGAAAATAAGTCCGTATCTGCGGATAGCATAGAAGTAGACTTATCAATGTGACTAATGCAAACTTATAGTTCTGGATAATCAGCCAAAAGATCAGAAAACAAATATTAGTCACCAGAAAGATAGGAAATGTCAGTCCGAAACAGGACTCCACGGGATGTGCAACCGGCTTAATATACGGGCTGTAAGCGGTAAGAAGCAACAAACCTATGAAGAAGATGTTGACCGCTAAAATCAGATAAGCGACGAATCTGCCAATATGCCTTATTCCCATATTTCTATATTATCGTTTGCTCGCGTCGAAAAGACTTTTCTTTTCTTCCGTAGTCAGGCTTTCGTATCCCGATTTTTTTAGTTTGTCGAGGATGCGATCTATTTCTTCTGACTGAACTTTCTTGCGGGCGTTGTAATCGTAGTCTTTCTGACGACTGTTACCATAATGCACTTTCATTTTGGGCTTGCGAGGCTTGAAGCTGAATACTGAAATAGCATCCAGAGTCTTATTAATCCAAGATGTAATGTCTCTGCCTTTACTCAGTCCGGCTGCAAACCAGACTCCTGCTAATGCGCCACCCAAATGGGCGATATGTCCACCTGCATTGCTGGATGTGATGAACAGTAAATCAGTGCCGATAACAATCAGTGCCAGATACTTCAGTCGTATTGTGCCAAATAGGAATAATCGTATCGGATAGTTTGGTTCACGATATGCGGTTGCAGCTACAATAGCAAGCACAGAAGCAGATGCTCCCAGCATAAATGAGTAGTCAACCATCGGACGGAAATACGGAAAAACGTTATATGCCACCATGTACAGCAATCCGCCACAAATACCTCCCAATATATAAACTCCCCGCAAATGCTTTGCAGAGAAGAACATCAGGAACAGTGCGCCAAACCAATATAGCCATAGCATGTTGAACAGAATATGCAGAAAACCTGCATGCATAAACATGTATGTGAACAGTGACCAAGGTTGTATGATGAATTGGGTAAATGAAGCAGGAAGTTCCAACCATTCAAATACCCCGCCAAGGCTACGGTTGAATAGCTGCAAAAAAACTTCAGTCAGCGTAGTAACCACGAAGGCGGCTACGTTGATATAAATCAGTTGGATATAAATATTCCCTCTTCGAAAAGCTTCTTTAAGATCAGTTGTAATAGTACCCATTTCCTCTGTCTTTTTTTCTCCAGTACATGATCAGTATAAAACCGAATATCATACCACCCAAGTGTGCAAAGTGAGCTACGTTGTCACCCGGATTGTTAGCAAATCCTGCATACAGTTCAATCAATGCATATCCGATAACGAAGTACTTGGCCTTGATCGGGAACGGCAGCGGGAAGATAAATAACGGCTGGTTAGGGAACAACATTCCGAATCCCAGCAGGATGGCATATATAGCTCCCGACGCTCCTACGGTAGTCATCATGTTAAGATACTCTTTCATTGGAATGACAGAATAGCCCGTGTTGACGCTGTCGTATGCGGAAAGCACCATTTCATAATGAACATATTGAACGATTTCCTGTATAAATCCTGCACCGATACCACATACCAGATAATAGAACAGGAAGCGTTTCGGCCCCCACACTTGTTCGAGGATACGACCAAACATCCACAAAGCGAACATGTTAAAAAATAGATGCGTGAATCCACCATGCATAAACATGTATGTGATAAGTTGTGCCACATTGAAATTATCAGCAAGGAAAAAGTGAAGTCCTAAATAGCGGTCTATATCTATACCGTAACTTTGAGCAACAATGGTTGCAAGAAAGACCAGTACATTAATGATTAATAGGTTCTTAGTAACTGTTGGTATGGCATTCATAATCTGTTATTTCATTCATTGAGTTGCAAAAATAGTGCAAACCGAAAACAGAAGCAGACTCGCTTGATTATGTTGAGGTGCAGCCTGTTTTCGCTTTATTCGGCAAAAATACGAATAAATTCTGTTCTATAACAGAAAAACGACTTTCTATTCCTTTTTTTTCGCCAAAATCCAATCTTTTTTTAATGTTTTTATTTGATATTCAGAAATATTACTCTATTTTTGTAGAGCTTTGTGAAATTCTATTGCAGATATCTTTTGTGTAACATATTAATTATTAAATTTTAAATTTATGAACAAGTCAGAACTTATCAGCGCTATGGCAGCAGAATCCGGTTTGACAAAAGCGGATTCTAAGAAAGCATTGGAGGCTTTCATGGCATCAATCACAAAAGCTCTAAAGGCTGGTGATAAAGTATCATTGGTTGGTTTCGGTACGTTTGCTGTATCTGAAAGAGCGGCGCGTCTGGGCATTAATCCTTCTACCAAGCAGAGCATTACGATTCCTGCAAAGAAAGTTGCTAAGTTTAAACCTGGTATGGAGTTGACTTTGGCTATCGGATAAAGACGGCTACGAATAAAGAATAGGAAAGGAGATGCACGAGCACCTCCTTTTTTATTATCCCTACAAACGGAGTACTTAATTCGCCAAAATATAGTATCTTTGCACCCGGAAAATACTTTTAAATCATGAATATAGAAGATAAACTGGTAATGTCCGTAATCAATGGACTGAAAGCGCTGTACGGACAGGATGTGCCTGCCGCACAGGTACAATTGCAAAAAACCAAGAAAGAATTTGAGGGACACCTCACGCTGGTAGTTTTTCCTTTCCTGCGCATGTCAAAGAAGGGACCGGAGCAGACAGCACAAGAGATCGGTGAATATCTGAAAGCTAATGAACCTTCCGTTGCTGCGTTCAATGTCATCAAAGGTTTCCTGAACCTGACCATTGCTTCTTCTGCTTGGATTGAGTTACTGAACGGCATTCATGCCGATAAACAATATGGTATTGCTGCTGCCACGGATCACTCTCCGTTGGTTATGATAGAATATTCTTCACCCAATACCAACAAACCGCTTCACTTGGGTCACGTACGCAATAACCTTTTGGGTAATGCCTTGGCCAACATCGTTATGGCGAACGGCAACAAAGTGGTAAAGACGAATATTGTGAACGACCGCGGTATTCATATCTGTAAATCCATGTTGGCATGGTCCAAATATGGAAATGGTGAAACTCCTGAATCATCCGGTAAAAAAGGCGATCACTTGGTGGGTGACTATTATGTAGCTTTTGATAAACACTATAAAGCCGAGGTAAAAGAACTGATGGCTAAATTCCAGGCTGAAGGTGCGACGGAAGAAGAAGCTAAAGCAAAAGCAGAAGCTGCCTCTCCTTTGATGAACGAAGCCCGTGAAATGCTGGTAAAATGGGAAGCCGGTGATCCGGAGGTACGTGCACTTTGGGCAAAAATGAATAATTGGGTGTACGAAGGTTTTGATGAAACTTATCGTAAGATGGGTGTGGGTTTTGACAAAATATATTATGAGTCAAATACCTATCTTGAAGGTAAAGAGAAAGTTATGGAAGGTCTTGAAAAAGGTTTCTTCTATAAGAAAGAAGACGGTTCTGTATGGGCTGACCTTACTCCTGAAGGTTTGGATCACAAATTGTTGCTCCGTGCCGATGGAACTTCTGTTTATATGACTCAAGATATCGGTACGGCTAAGTTACGTTTTGCAGATTACCCTATTGACAAAATGATTTATGTTGTAGGTAATGAGCAGAACTACCATTTCCAGGTGCTTTCTATCTTGCTCGATAAACTCGGTTTCGAATGGGGAAAGGGGCTTGTGCATTTCTCTTATGGTATGGTCGAGTTACCTGAGGGTAAGATGAAGAGTCGTGAAGGTACAGTAGTAGATGCCGATGATTTGATTGAGGAAATGGTGAACACTGCTAAGGAAACTTCAAATGAACTGGGAAAACTGGATGGTTTGACTCAGGAAGAGGCTGATAATATCGCCCGAATTGTAGGATTGGGTGCTTTGAAATACTTTATCCTCAAAGTGGATGCCCGCAAGAATATGACGTTTAATCCGAAAGAGTCAATCGACTTTAACGGGAATACAGGACCGTTCATTCAATATACGTATGCGCGTATTCAATCTGTACTGCGTAAGGCGGCTGAAGCCGGCATCGTAATTCCGGCTGAAATTCCTGTAGGCATCGAGTTGAGTGAGAAAGAGGAAGGACTTATCCAAATGGTGGCTGATTTCGCAGCTATTGTGAAGCAGGCAGGCTCAGATTACAGTCCGTCTATCATTGCCAACTATACTTATGATCTGGTGAAAGAATATAATCAGTTCTACCACGATTTCAGTATTCTGCGCGAAGAGGATGAAGCTGTGAAAGTATTCCGCCTTGCTTTGTCGGAGAATGTGGCTAAAGTAGTTCGTCTCGGCATGGGATTGCTGGGTATTGAAGTACCGGACAGAATGTAATTACAGATAATATTATAAAACAATCAGCCCCGGAATGAAAGGATCATTCCGGGGCTGATTGTTTTATAATGAATCGCTTTATGCTTTCTTTTTGGCATATCTTCCACGCTTCGGTTTTGCCGGAGCCGATGCAGCTTTTTCACTTTGCAGTTTGACGATTTCCAGGCAGGCATCCAAACTTAAATCTTCCGGAACGATATCCTTTGGAATCTTATAATTGTTGCCTTTATAAGCGATATAAGGGCCATATCTTCCGTTCATGATTTCCAAATCCGGTTCTTCTTCGAATTTTTTAAGATGCTTCTTGGCTTCTGCTTCCGCTTTTTCCTTAATTAACTCCAGAGCCTCTTCCAATTCTATTTCCATAGGATCTGCTCCTTTGGGGAGTGAAGTATAGGTGCCATTATAATAGATGTATGGCCCGAAACGTCCGGCATTGACGCTGACAGTTTTACCTTCATGTTCTCCAAGAGTACGTGGCAACTTGAATAGCTCCATTGCTTCTTCCAGAGTAATAGTCTCGATAGACATACCTTTCTTCAGAGGAGAAAAACGAGGTTTCTCTTCATCTTCCGCAGTTCCTATCTGTACTACCGGACCGAAACGTCCAATCTTGACTGAAACAGGTTTGCCGCTGACAGGATCGTCTCCCAATAAGCGTTCTCCGGTCTTATGTGCATTCTTGGCTGCGAGGGTACTTTCTACAGATGGATGGAACGTTTTATAGAACGTCTTCATGATAGTCGTCCATTTTGTATCGCCTTCTGCTATCTCGTCGAATTGTTTTTCTACGCTTGCCGTGAAGTTGTAGTCCATGATGCTGGGGAAGTATTGCATCAGAAAGTCGGTTACAACTGTACCGGTATCTGTAGGTAACAGTTTGGCTTTCTCAGCCCCGGTAATCTCAGTGCGTGTATCATCTGCAATCTTATCTTCTTTCAAGGTAATCACATTGTATAAACGCTCTTCGCCGGTCTTATCTCCCTTCTCTACATACTCACGCTGCTGTACAGTAGAAATAGTAGGTGCATAAGTTGAAGGACGACCGATACCCAACTCTTCCAGTTTGCGTACCAGGCTTGCTTCAGTATAACGGGGTGGATGTTGCGTGAAACGTTCCGTAGCAGTTATATTCTGGTACTGTAGTTTCTGTCCCTTCTTCAAAGGAGGTAACAGACGGCTTTCATCTTCCTGCTCCACATCATCATCATAAGATTCTCTGTATACACGCAGGAAACCGTCGAATTTTACCACTTCTCCGGTCGCATTGAATGTATCAGATGCATTGCTGATGCTGATGGTTGCTGTTGTCTTTTCCAGTTCGGCATCTGCCATCTGGGAAGCTATAGTGCGTTTCCAGATCAGGTCATACAATTTCTTCTCCTGTGCACTACCTTCTATTTGCGCCTGTTCCATATATGTAGGACGGATAGCCTCGTGTGCTTCCTGTGCCCCTTTAGTCTTGGTGCTGAAGTGACGTGGATGCACATATTTGTCCCCCATCATGTTGGCGATGGCTTCTTTACTGCCGTTGATTGCGTATTCCGATAAGTTTACCGAGTCGGTACGCATATAAGTGATACGTCCGGATTCATACAGTCTCTGAGCCACCATCATGGTTTGAGCAACTGTGAAACCAAGCTTACGTGCAGCTTCCTGTTGCAGGGTAGAAGTGGTGAACGGTGCGGCCGGACTTTTCTTTACCGGGCGGGTTGTAATGTCTTCAATGGTAAACATTGCTGCCTGGCAATGTTCCAATAGTTTCTGAGCTTCTGCTTTAGTCTTGAGGCGACGTGCAAGTTCTGCTTTCATCTCCACAAGTTTGCCGTCCGTGTCGGGAACCAGGAAAATGGCAGTGACCTTATAAGATGCTTCACTTTGGAAAGCATGTATTTCACGTTCGCGCTCTACGATGAGACGTACGGCTACTGATTGTACACGTCCGGCAGAAAGTGCAGGCTTTACTTTCTTCCACAGTACGGGCGATAATTCAAAACCCACGATACGGTCGAGGATGCGGCGAGCCTGCTGTGCATTAACAAGATTTATGTCAATGTTTCGAGGCTGCTCAATAGCCTTTAATATAGCGGTTTTGGTAATTTCATGGAATACGATGCGTTTGGTATGTTCCGGATTGAGTTTCAATACCTCATACAAGTGCCACGCGATGGCTTCTCCCTCGCGGTCCTCATCGGAAGCCAACCATACGGTATCTGCTTCTTTCGCTTCAGATTTCAGTGTCTTTACCAGCGTTTTTTTATCTTCCGGGATTTCATAGTCCGGTTCAAAGTTCTTTTCAACGTCAATACTGAATTCTTTTTTCTTCAAATCGCGTATATGACCATAGCTGGAAAGAACCTTATAATCTTTTCCCAGGAACTTCTCAATTGTTTTTGCTTTTGCCGGTGACTCGACAATGACAAGGTTTTTTGGCATAAATTTCTGTTTTATAGTGACTCCTGTCACTGAATTCGCCCGCAAAAGTAGAAAAAAACAATTGTTTCCACCTTATAATATGTGGAGAATATATTCTTTTTTAGTAAAAATGACTTTTTTTGCCTCGTTGCTTGTTAAAAACGGAAACTCACACCACCCACGAAATTGATACCTTCTGTAGGATATCCCCAATAATATTGATAGTCTTTGTTCAATAAATTGTTTACACGAGCGTAAATAGAGATACCTTTGAAAACTTCGTAGCTACCACCAAGGTAAAGATTACCAACGGGATCTACCCGCTCGTTTTCTATTTTCTCACGAGTGATGTGCTGGTATCCGAGGCTGATCAAGACTGAGGAGATCGGTCGGATATCTGCGTGAATGTTTGCTTCGAAAGAAGGCATATAGGCAAGTAGCCAATCTCCGTTATCCTCTTCTACCTTTGCAACTTTCCAGTCACGGTAAACACCTGAGGCGGAAAAAGAGAGAATGTCTTTATAGCTGTAGCTGACCTCGGCACCTGCATAGATGTTATGCATGTTTCTTTGGAACAGTTGGAGGTACGATTGGTTGTCGGTATCTACGATATAGCTTGAAACTCCGGCAGAGGCAAGGTTGTTCTTTAAATCCTGGTATCCACCATAGAGGTTGAACCATAAGCCTGTTACAGGACTGGTCTTGAATCCGAGTGCGGCATTCAGTTGCTCGTAAGTGGCATCCAGCTGTATTTCACTCTGTCCGTAAGGCGAAACGGTTTCCAGCCTGCGGAAGTCATTGGTTCGGCGTCCGCCTGTGGCCTGGGCATAAAGAATGTAACTGTCAGAGAAAATATATTGGGCAGTGACGTCCGGTGATATTCGGAACTTCTTACCAAATCCGAAAGCAAAATCCACATGGGCACCGAGTCGGATTTTCCAGTCATCATTCTGATACAAGTAGTAAGGATTGAGTTCTACAGATGTATAATCATCAAAAAGATTGTTCTTATAAAATACATTGTCCATTGCCAGGTCTACTCCTACAGATTGTTCTTCGGAGATAGAACCCACTGCACCTGCTTTGGTCCGTACCATTGCTTCCTGTGCATCTTTCTGAGACAGGTCATACTGGCGTTCATAGAACATCAGGTTCGTTTCGGCATGAAACTGAAAAGGCAAGTCTTCACTTGTCGACTTGACTCCGAAATGCACATCGCCCGACAGGAATTTCTGTTTGTTGTTTATACTATAGGGCATAAAGTTGAAATTGCTCAGACCGAAGTTGCCGGCTACATTTAAGTCCACTTTCCGGAAAGCATGTACATAGTCCATGCCAACGCGTGTACGGTAGTAACGTGCATCCCATTTCTCCGCAAAATCGGGTACTTTTAATTTGCCGTCCATGCCGTTCATGTGGAAGTTTAGATTTAGCTTATCGCTATTGGGAAGGATAAATAAGTAATTGGCGCGTGCGTCCAGGTTCCCATAATTCCCATATCCTAGGCGCGCGTATCCGCGTTGTGCTTTGTCTTGGCTTTCTGTTCCGGTATAAGCCTGCATGGTACTTGCGGGGATATTTCCTTCCGGTACCAACGTTGCATCATATTCCACTGCTTTTTTGCTGACAGTTGGCGGTGCCACTTGTGGCAATACATTTACCTTGGAAGCATCCATGATGTCCGGATTATATTCTTGTTCTACCACGACCGTGCGGCTCAGGGTAGTGTCTTTAGCTTGTGTTTGGGCCTGTGCCCAGTTCGGGAAGGCTATTAGTGCCAATGCTCCGAATATATATTGAGATTTCTTCATATCGCTATTCTACTTTACTACTTACTACTTTACTACTCTTCTTATTTCAGTTTTTCCAGTCTTTCATTGATCATCTGTTCAATGTCATCGTCAGCATGGTAATTCTGCTGCAGGCTCAATAAGTATTGGCGTGCATCCAGTTTCTTATCCATGGATACATATACATCAGACAGCAAAATAAAGCTGCGCGCCAGCCAGTAAGCGTGTGGTGTACTTTGTTCGATGAAGTTAAGTATTTCTTTCTCGGCGGCAGCATACTCATGGGCTTTATACAGTTGCAGGGCAACCAAGTATTTAGCTTCGGCTCCATAGAGAGTGCGTGTATCTTTAGCCAATGCCTGAAGATCGTTCATCGCTTTTTTGTCGGCCTGTTGGTTCAAGTATGCTTTAGCGCGGAAATACAGGGCTTCGTTGCGCAGTTCCGGTGTCAGCTTAGCCTCGGCAAGCATGTCTGTAGCAGCAGCGATTGTTTCTACATCATCCTGCATCATGGCTGCACTGCGTAGCATACCGGTTGCTGCAAGCTGGCGACGTTCGGTGGTGGTCGCTTTTGCCTTCAACTGCTTGTAGTCGGTAAGTGCCTGGTCGAAATGTTTACGGTTGAATAGTATTTCAGCCCGTGCGATAAGTGCTTCCTGTGAGTAGGGAGTGTCCGGATATTCCAACAGCTTACCGGCGTGTTCCAGTACTGCTTCTTCATCTTTCTGCTCTTTGCCGATGACACACAAATAATAGTGCGCATTCAGGCTGAATGCACCGTTGGGATAACTTTGCAGATAGCGTATAAAGCTTGCCTTTGCTGGTGCAATGTCTCCTTTCATGTATACCTTTTCAGCAGCGATGTAAGTCAGTGAGTCCTGTTCGCTGGCGTCGAAACGAATTTCCCCCGGTACTTTAGCCGCCAATTCGGCAAACTCATCTACGCGGTTGGCATCCACATAAATGGATTTCAAGTCTCGCATGGCAAGACGTGCTTCCTCGCTACCCGGATATTGTGTTACAACATGCTTGTATGCTTCTATCGCACGATCATAATCATCGTTCTGATAGTACAGCAAGCCAATTTCAGCGGCAGCTTTCCGGCTGACCGGACTTTCCGGATATTTATCCAGTAACTCTTTGAAGGCTGCGATGGCCTGGCGGCTGTTGTTAGTCTGTACATACGAACGGCCTTTTTCATAAAGTGCATTTATGGCGTAAGGTGAACTCGGATATTTGCCGGACAGACGGTTGAGTAATGCCACTTTGCCGTCATAATCCTTTTGTAGGCCGGCTACTAAAGCCAACTGATAGAATGAGTAGTCTCCTGCGGGAGTTCCCATATTCTCAGCTTTATTATAGTATTGTTTGGCTTCATCAAAACGGCGAACATGTAGGTGGCAGTCGCCTATACGGTTATAGGCGTCGGCAAGTGCGGTGGCATTTTCTCCTTTTTCCAGTTGTGTAAACTTCAGGAAGCGGTTTTGTGCAAGCGTATAATCCTTTTCGTGGAAAGCAATATAAGCCAGATTATAATATGCCAATGCATAAGTCTCCGTATTCCTGTCCGGAGTCAGGTTCAGATATTCGTTAAAGTTACGGGCAGCTTCCTGCATCCGGTTCAGGCGATAATAAGATTCACCTCTCCAATAGATGGCATCCGCTTTGGTTTGCAAGTTGTATTGCCCCAAAGCGATAGACTGGTTGAAATAACCGATAGCTTCCTGGAATTGTGTATTTGCAAAAGACTGGGTGCCGAGGTGGAACAGGATTTTCTGTTTAGCCTCCAGAATGGCAGCACCCGGATGGGTGATACGTTCGATGGATTTCAGGGCAGCTTCATAACTGCGGGTATTCATATACACCTCTACCAGATAACTGCTGACTTTATCCACATACTGGGAATTGGGGAATTCATTGAGGAACTTTTCGAAAACGGTGACAGATTCACCGAAAGCGGAATAAGAAGTTTCGTGAATACAGAGGGCATAGTTGTATGCGGCCTGCTCCTTGATCTGCATGTTTGCATTAGAGGCGGAAGCCTGTTCAAATGCCATACGCGCTTTGTTCTTGTCTCCCATTTGCAGGTACGACAAGCCCATGTGCAGATAGGCATTTTGTGAAAGCGCATCATTCCCTGTAACTACTTCCCCGAGGGTATTGGCTGCTTTGGTATACACACCGGAGTGATAATATGAAAGTCCCAGCATGTACAGCGCATCCCGGCGGGGAGCTTCCTCTTTGTTGTTTGCCAGATACTTTTCAAATGCTCCCATTGCTTCGTGGTATTTTCCGAAGTGATAGTCCGCATCACCCAGAACACGATACATTTCTGCGGTATATTCATTGTTGGGGTAGGCAGACAAGTAATTCTGTGCGACGATTTCCGCCTTATCATAATTCTTCTTTATCAGATAAATTTCTGCTATATAATAAGGCACCAATGCTTTATACTTTTCATTATCCTGCAAGGACAGGAAGCCAGTCAGGGCGTCATCGTAGCGCTGTTGGGTATAGCGGATGTATGAAAGGTAATAAGTGCAATCCGCAACATATTTCTTGCTGGTGCTACGAAGCGTCTCGAACCAGATGGCGGCTTCTTTCACATTTCCTGTTTTCAGGTAGCAGGTGGCGAGGCGATAGGTCATGTCATCCCGTTCTTCATTTCCAAGCAGGTCGAGGCGGGAAGCATTGAACATAGCCATAGCCGCATCATAGTTTCCTTCGAAGAAGTATACGGAAGCCATGAGTGCATAAATGCGATTAGCGTATGGAGTATCGGGGTACTCATCCAGATAGGCACGCAATTTATCTATACTTTTCGTATCTTTCAGTTCATAAGCGGCGCATACCAGCATATATTCAGCCTCCATCCGTTCGCCTTCGGCAGGCAATGGTTTGCCTTCAGCGTCTACCTGGCGCACAAAGGCCTGGAGTGGCGGGATGGCGGCAGCGTAAGCTTTTTGTTGGAACAATGATTGTCCTTCCTGATAAAGTCGTTGGGGGGAAGTGATTTTCTCGCTGGTCTGTGCTGTAGCGAGCAGGGGTGCACAGCAGAGAGCCGTGCACAGTATTCGGGAGATTTTATTCTTCATAATGCAACGCGTTTTTACAAAAGTACGGGTTTTAAGTCGAATTTGTTACACTTATTTGGCTTTTTTAGGATATACAGGTGTCGGTTGAATAATTATTCGCTCATTTCTTTCAGGAATATTCCTAATCCTTTCCGGATAGACCCCAGTCCGAAATCTTCTGTGCGTATCTCTTTTAATGGGATAAAAAACAGGTCTGCGGCGTCATCCATTGCTTTGTAATGCAGCGTATCAGCTACTGTGCAACGGAAAAACAGATCCAGCGTGTGGACGGGGAAACCGGAATACACATATATGTTAGGTAAGGAAAAAAGATATTCCGCCTTATTCACTTCCATGCCTGTTTCTTCTTTCACTTCACGGCGCACTCCTTCTTCTCCGGTTTCGGCCATGTCGATGAAACCACCGGGCAAATCGAGTGTCCCTTTAGCCGGGTCTTTGGCGCGGCGGCATACCAGCAATTCATTCTGTTCGTTCATAATCAAGGCTACGGTGGCGGCGGAGGGGTTGAAGTAATATACAAATCCGCAGTCGGCACAGCGTTTTGATTTTTCGTTGTTGATTTCAAAGTGTATGGAGCCACACTTGGGGCAGTATTTGAATTGGGAAAGAGGGTGTTCCATAAGATTGGTAATTAGTTTTTTAATCTTTTTATTTCAAATAGTTCTGTTTACGGAGTTCTCTTCTGCAAATGTACTGAATGTTGTTGGTATAACAATAGTTAGTGGGGGATAAGTTCGTGTTTTTGGCCCTAACTGTCCGTTATAGATATTTCTGGATTTTAATTAGCTAAAACCGAACATTATTGTATCCGTAAGTCCGTTAATTTGCATAATTAACTTTCAAGAGTGAGCTTATCATAAAAACAAATTACGATGAAACACACACCCTTTGTATATCTATTCTTGATATTCTGCATGCTAAGTACTAGTCTGCATTCTCAGAATCTGAAAGAAAAGATTAGTGATAATTTTACGTTGCTAAGCAAGTATCCTCAAGAGAAGCTTTATCTGCACCTGGATAAGCCCTATTATGCCGCCGGTGAAAGAATTTATTGGAAAGGCTATCTGATAAATGCCATATCGCATATTCCGTACACAGGCAGTAATTTCATATATATAGAACTGGTAAGCAGTGATGACAGGATACAGAATCGATACAAGATAAAGAGGAAAAACGGGAGTTTTTATGGCAGCATTACTTTGCCTCCTGATATACCTGCCGGAGAATATTACCTACGTGCCTATACCCAATGGATGATGAATGCAGGGGATGCCTATTTTTACTATCATAAATTACGGATAGGCAATTCGCTCGATCGTAGCATTCAGTCTTCCATTCACTATGAAGAAGGAGAGGGACAATGCACTGTTACGGTGCGTTTTACGGATGAGCAGAATAAACCGCTACCCGATGTCCGGGTGGAGAACCGGATCATATCAGCCCGGAAGACGGAAAAGCACTATTTGAGACGGACTAATGCAAATGGGGAAATAGGTTTTAATATACCATTAATAGGCGATATGGGCGATAGTCGGACGATAGAGGTTACTTTTGCAGATGGCCCTTATCAATACGACCGGACTTTTCATGTACCTCTATTGGGAAACAGAAAGCAGGAATTTGCATTAAGCTTTTTCCCGGAAGGGGGTGACTTATTGGACGGATGCAATCAGCGGGTAGCTTTTAAAGCGCAACAGCCAGATGGAAACTGTTGTGATTTGCAGGGTTATTTACTCAACGATTCCGGAGATACCATTTCCACTGTCCAGACTGAACACGACGGTATGGGAGTATTCTCTTTCACTCCTTCTGCCGGAGAAAAGTATCAGGTTACAGCCTCCCGGAATGGCTCTTTTTATCGCAGGTTTTCGTTGCCGGAGGTGAAATCCGGCGGAATTCAATTGAGCGTATATCACAGGAAAGGAACGGTTCGCTATAATTTATTAAAAGCCCGGCATACACAATGGCAGGATACGCTTTACCTTGTCGGACATACGCGGGGCATTCCTAATGTTTTTATTCCGCTTACTGCAAAGAAAACTTTCGGGCAATTCAACGATTCGGAATTACAGGAAGGAATTACGGAACTATTATTGGTGGATAACAGCGGTACAGTATTAAGCAGGCGATTAATATTTGAAGCTCCGGAAGAACTCGTGAATTTTGAGATGCCATCTTTGCCCCCTCTGGCACAACGGAGAAAATTGGTTGAATTGCCTTTATGTATCACCGATAAAAAAGGAAATCCTGTAGAAACTTCTCTGTCGGTTAGCCTGACTGACCGTAATGTCATTACTCCCGACTCGCTGACCGATCACATTCGTGCATCGTTTTTATTGATGTCCGATTTGAAAGGATATATAAATAATCCCGGTTATTACTTCTCTGAAAGGGCTTTGCGAACAGGCTATCATATGGAACTTTTGCTCCTGACTCATGGATGGTCCCGATTTTCGCATACTGACATAAGCCAATTGCCGACCGTACGGATTGATTATCTGATGGAGACGAAACAGGTAATTGGTGGAAAGGTTACGAAACTTTTCGGTGGAGTGGCGAAAGACTGCCCGGTAGTATTATTTGCTCCCAAGTTAAAATTAACTTCGGTTACTAATACAGATGAAAAAGGTTGTTTTGCCTTCGAAGATATCGATTATAGTGATATGGTTACTTTTGTGGCACAAGCTAAAAGTAAAGCCGGACGAGCAACCGTTACTCTGAAGATTGATTCTATAACTTATACTCAGCCCGCTCATCCGTTTCCGGTCACTTCTGAAAATGAGAAAAAGTTCGACGGATACGATCAGATAGTCCGTGATATTCATCAGAATGAAGAAGGTATGCAAGTGGTTCGTTTACGGGAAGTAACAGTCACGGCTTCGGAGCGGCAAAGTGCGTATAGAAGTTATGCTGAATTTTCTGATTCTCAATATTCGGGTAAGCTGTTGGAGCAGTTGAAACAGTCAGTAGGAAGTGGCAGTGCTTTTGATTTATTAGGTCGATTACCGCGGACGCAAATAGTAGGCTATGATTTAAACATATTCGGTTGTAAATCTTCACCTGTTTTTCTGATTGACGAAATGCAGTGTGTGTCTGAAGAAGGGGCGATGATATTAACTAATATCGACGCCAGTGCGGTTGAAAATATAGAACTTTTAAGGCCTGAATCAGCAACTCTCCATTTTGGAAGTGAAGCGATAGGAGGTGCTGTTGTGGTTGTGCTTAAACCGGGTACAAGGCTTGGAGGCTCTTCTCCCGGATTGTCTCTATTTACTAAACAGGGCTATTACGAATCTGCTGAATTTTATCATCCTGTGTACGAAACGTCCGAACCTAAAGAGAACGATAAACCCGACATACGCACCACTGTTTATTGGAATCCAAATCTGCAAACCGATGAAAACGGCAGAGCTGTCATCCGTTTCTATACACCGGATAACTTGATTGATCCGCATTTGATAATAGAGGGAGTGACAGCAAACGGTTACTTGCTCCGAGTGGAAGAGTAATAGATAGCTCACGCCCTTTAAGTATATATTCCATGAAACCGAATATATCTAGATGCATAAGAAAAAATATCTAATGGTTGAGTGTAAACTTGCTTGTACCTTATTGATTTTGCACTTTTGCCTGGTTGAAAACTTTGTCCCTCAATTGTGGGCCCGACGGTTTCGATATGGGGGCTGGACAGCCCGCAATTGGCCACCAGACAGCCCGCAATTGAGGGACGAAGTTTTCAATTAGGCAAAAGAACATTTTGTCCGGTTCAAAAGAGCAAAATCATTAGGCTAAATATGCATTTATCTACTTTGTTGCTGTTCTTGAATCCTTGGAAAGGATTGTGTTACCCCTCGTTTTCCGGTGTGTTTGGTGCCGTACTCCTTCATTATTTGCAAGAATTATGGTAATGTTGCGGGATTTTTGAAGAAAAAAGCACTGAATGAGCTTAATTTACTCGTAGAAAGGTGCTGTTTGAAGATAATTTGTTGAGTTCTGTGTGAAATGTATATAATGTTGAAAAATAGAATGTTATATTGAAGGTGAGTAAATATATTGAAAAAATGCGGTGTAGGAAGACGCTTTGCCTACACCCGCATGCTAATCTTTCATGTCACACAAGATGTTATTAATGAGTATATTAATGTCCCGGGTGTAGGATGTAGGCAAAATCGGTCTTTTTTTGTTTTTATAAAATTAGCTTGGGCTCAAGTTATAACTGCGACAGCTCAGCCAGTTGGAATTGTAGACCGGAAAATAAAAGAGTGAAGCAGATGGAGAAGTTTTCGGCTTTATTTGTACTTTTGGCGTACGAAATATTAATGAATGATTCTTATGAAAGCAGGATACATCTGTTTATTGCTCTTAATGGGTGCGAGTGTCGCACTCACAGCATGTGGTAATACCAAAAATAAAAAGGCTGAAAGTAACGCCGTAGGTAATGATAAAGACGAGCATGGCTGCATTGCTTCCGCCGGATATACGTGGAGTGAAGTGCAAAAAGACTGCATTCGCCTTTGGGAAAAAGGTGTCCGCATGGAAAGTGTGGCAGATAAGGAAAATACGGCGTATATTGTTTTTGCTTCCGACTCATTGCAAGTAGAATTATTCTTCTCTGGTGACCAACCCAATGAAATATTGGATCGCCGTTCGCTGCCGGGCGGAGACTATGCCTGGAATGTGGAAGACGATGATACAAAGAATGTCCGCCAGGAGAATGGAAAATGGACAATCAGCCAACGAGGAAATCTGATCTATCAGCAGGCGGACGAGGCTAGGTAATTGTTTGAACTGTTATGGAGAACTTTGCTGCCATAGATTTTGAAACTGCCAATGAACAACGCACCAGTGTGTGCAGTGTTGGAGTAGTGATTGTACGGGATGGGGAGATTGTAGATAATTACTATAGTCTTATTCGTCCTGAGCCGGAGTATTACTCCTATTGGAATACCCGGGTGCATGGGCTGACATTGGCAGATACAGCGGAAGCGCCGGTATTTCCGGTGGTATGGCAGGAGATTGCACCGCTTATAGAGGGGCTTCCGCTTGTGGCGCATAACAAAGGTTTTGATGAAAGCTGTTTGAAAGCGGTTTTCAAGACTTACTGTTTAGATTACCCCGATTATGAATTTCATTGTACCTTGAGTACGGCACGAAGGCGAATCAAAGGTTTGCCCAGTTATCAGTTGCATACGGTAGCGGCCTATGTTGGATACGAGTTGGAACAGCATCACCATGCATTGGCTGATGCTGAGGCTTGTGCTTGGATTGCCCGGGAAATAATAGAATAACGAAGAAAAAAGTACGAATATGGATTTAGCATCACTTACTGAGCAAGTTTGCCGCATCGCTATGGATGCAGGAAATTTCCTGAAAGAAGAAAGAAAAACATTCCGTAGCGAGAGCGTGGAAAAGAAACATGCGCATGACTATGTTTCTTATGTAGACAAGGAATCGGAGAAGCAGATTGTTGCCGCTCTTTCCCTCCTGTTGCCCGAAGCCGGTTTTATTACGGAAGAAGGTTCGGCTGTGTATCAGGATGAACCCTATTGCTGGGTTGTGGACCCGCTGGACGGTACTACGAATTATATCCACGACAATGCACCTTACTGTGTATGTATAGCCCTTCGCTCCAGGGAGGAACTTTTGTTGGGTGTGGTGTACGATCCTTGCCGGGATGAGTGTTTCTATGGTTGGAAAGGCGGTGGCGCTTACGTAGATGGTCAGCGGATACAGGTTTCCAATGTACAACAGATGGAAGATGCCTTTCTGGTAGTTGAACTGCCTTATAACTCGTGTCAATATGCCCGCACGGGAGAACACTTGATACATAACCTGTATGGTAAAGTAGGTGGCATTCGTATGACCGGTTCTGCTGCCTTAGCGATATGTTATGTAGCTGCCGGACGTTTTGATGCCTGGGCGGAAGCGTTTATTGGTAAATGGGATTATTCGGCGGCCGCATTGCTTGTATTGGAGGCAGGTGGTCGGGTGACCGACTTCTATGGAAATGAAAGTTTTATAGAAGGGCATCATATTATTGCTACGAACGGACATCTGCATTCTACGTTGCAACAACTGATACAAGAAGTCCCTCCATTGGGGATGTAACATAAATAAACTACTTAATGAAAAATACTGTGAAAATCTGGTTAGGCCCTCTGTTTCATCTCTTTTTCCCACGTTGTTGTGTGGTTTGTGGAGCTCCGCTTGTAGAAGGTGAAGAGGCTATCTGCACGCATTGCAACATTAACATGCCCCGTACCAATTACCATAAGGTAAAAGATAACCTTGTGGAGCGTATATTCTGGGGAAAGATTCCTTTGGAACGTGCCACTTCTTATTTCTTCTATCGCAAAGGGAGTGACTTTCGCAAGATACTGCATCAGTTCAAGTATGGAGGACGAAAAGAACTGGGTGCAATAATGGGGCGTTTTATGGCTGCAGAGTTGGCTACAACAGATTTCTTTGAAGGTATAGATGTCATTATTCCTGTACCTCTGCATCCCCGTAAGCGGAAGGCGCGCGGGTACAATCAAAGTGAATGGATTGCCCGTGGAGTGTCTCAGGTAGTAGGATTGCCTGTGGACGTATCTTCGGTGATACGTGAGAAGCATACGGATACGCAAACCCGTAAATCGACTTATGAACGTTGGGAGAATGTGGATGGCATCTTTCGGCTTCGCCATCCGGAGAATTTTGTGGGAAAGCATGTACTGATCATTGATGATGTGTTGACTACCGGCTCTACCACTACGGCTTGTGCTGATGTTTTTCATGAAGTAGAAGGAGTACGCATTAGTGTGCTGACATTGGCGGTAGCCGAAGGATAGTATAAATAATGTTAATATGGAAAATGAATTCGGCATTCAGCCGAATCTGTATCTTTGATAAAGCTATTCGTGGGACAGAAAACAAAAAAGGTTCGCCGTAATGACGAACCTTTTTGCTCTTCCTCTTGGACTTGAACCAAGGACCCTCTGATTAACAGTCAGATGCTCTAACCAACTGAGCTAAGGAAGAATTTATTTCTTTCAGTTCGGGACTTATTAATCCCTTTCTGAATTTGCACTGCAAAAGTAGAGGTTCTTTTTGAAATATGCAATATCTTTGCGAAAAAAAATAGAAAAAATGAATACGATTGGATTAGGAAACGCTTTGGTAGACGTTCTGCTGAAGCTTGAGAACGATGATGTACTGGCGGAAGTAGGCATACAGAAAGGCGCAATGGATATGATCAACCAGGAGCAGATGATTAAAATCCGTAAATCGCAGGAAGGCCTTGAACGCAGTCAGGCACCGGGAGGTTCAGTATGCAATACCATGCGTGCGATGGCTATTTTGGGAGCAAAAGCAGGATTTATAGGTAAGATCGGATCCGATTCTGTAGGTGAGTATTATGAAGAGGCTTTGAAAAAAGCGAATGTCTCTCCCTATTTTGCCAAGACAGACGGTATTTCCGGTAGCTGCACAGTTCTGATTTCTCCCGATGGCGAGCGTACGATGGGAACCTTCCTCGGACCGGCCCCGACGATCACGCCGGATGAGATAACGGAAGAGATGCTTTCCGCTTACCAATGTATTTATATCGAAGGCTATCTGTTGGTGAACGAAGAACTGGTGCGCACTACTATGCAGAAAGCGAAAAAGTTAGGATTGAAGGTTGCCCTCGATCTATCTAACTTCAATATCGTGAATGCTTTCCGGGGGCTATTAGACGATATTATCCCTGAATATGTCGATATCCTTTTCTCCAACGAAAGCGAAGCGGAAGCCTTTACCTGGGAGCAGAACGAGACGGCCAAAAGCCTAAACGAGCTGGCCGACGAGCAGCTTTTGCGCAGTTTCGACAAAAGCCTGCGGCTTCAGGCAGAGGCGGTTTTCAAAAAATATGAGATCACACCGGAAAAAATTG
>ERZ827524.637-NODE-637-length-43091-cov-5.730435_pt1 | contig 43091 bp, 60 predicted proteins | sample MGYA00519702_ERZ827524 | MGnify/ENA primary metagenome ERZ827524 (study PRJEB31778, sample SAMEA3449341) | human gut metagenome | biome: human gut; feature: human-associated habitat; material: faeces | place: United Kingdom | collected 2010/2012 ...
TTGACACCCCCCCCTATAAAATATTTATTAGTATATATATATAATATTATATATATATATTAGTAATAATTACTAATAAAATTTGTGAAAAAATTGCGTTTTTTGACCCCCCAAAAACCCGCAAACGCATAGAACTTTTTTTGTTATCAGATGTCTGCTTCACCTGGGACGACGTACAATTTATTGAATTATACCTGTTTCACATGAATTTTTAGCGTTTGTAAATATCTGGATTCACTGGAAAAATAAAATATTTGTACAACTTCACAAAAAAGCTTCAATTTCGTACAATTATTTTTACCACGAACAAACCCGAAAAGAACGTAAGTATTTGAAAATATTAGGTTTTCATACTTTGGCACGATACCTGCTATATATAGGGTAACTAAGGAGCGTGGATTATGACTACTAAGCGTGCGTCTATTCTTTTCCGGGGTCTGTACAAAACCTTGTTTGACAATCTCGATTGCGGACTACCCGTAGAAAAGGAGCAGTACTTACTGGAGCATATAAAGATGTATCTAATCCACAACCTCGGAGAGTATTGTGGGACTAGGTACATCCAGAAGATGGAGCAGGACGAGACCCTCAGGTATATCATCGACTATTGCTTTTAGGTCCGTTGCTATGAAAAAACTTAGCCTACAAGACCTTGTAAGGTGGTATCTATACCTATACACATCTGTACTGCGCTACAGTAGTAGCGAGCACCTCAAGAAAAATCTCCGGCGCTTTGAAAAAGAGCTGGACTTGCGGTTAGGTGTCGAAAAAAGGAGGTAAGTTTATGTCGGCATCGTACAGACATTGCTATCGTGTCTGGCTTCGCGCCGTTTTCCCCAAGTCTGGGGATTCTGAGGCATCAAAAGAGGTGCGGCGTAAATCGTTCAATAATTTGAACAGAGCCCGCAAAAAGCTGGAAGAGCAGCTAGGATGCAAAGAAGCGCGCAAGCTTATGTGTACGATACACAAAGAAGAAAAATTTTTGTACCGTTAGTTTTTCTTAGTGTCAGGAAAGATTTTTCTTGACACGCTAGAAGAACTAAGGTAAAAAAAGAAAAAGGAGAATGTGGAAGTATGTTGTGGTCTAAGTATCGTATAGATAAATTCTGCAAGGAGCACAAGGCAACGGCGGAGTACAGACGCACGGGGGAATGCGTGTTGTCTTGGACAACCAGGCGGGGAAAGCGTCCGCATTCCATGACCGTGGAAGTGCCCATTGAGCATACCTATACCACCAAAAAGAGACTTTCTAAGTCTTCGATTTACCTCGAGGTTGTGTATAAATCGACAAGCGTACGTTGATTTTTACTAGGTCCTGGAAAAATTTACTTGACTTTTTCTAGGACTTATGGAAGAATCAAACAAAAAGAGGTGAAAACTATGGCGTTTACCCTTTCGAGTAGGAAAGTTTAGTTTTTCTTAGTGTCAGGAAAGATTTTTCTTGACACGCTAGAAGAACTAAGATAAAGTTCTTCCAACAGCAAAACTAAAACAAAGGAGAAAATTTTACTTGACAGACTTAGAAGAACTTGGTAGAGTCTGTCACAACAAAGACACGCGAAAGCGTCCACAGCCTCGCTAGCTAGTGGGTTCATAGACCTAAGGTGTCTTACATAATCACAAGTGGGACGGGATACTTGCAATCTGCAAACCCGGAAAACTTGAGTATGATAGGTGTAAGGCTATAGCTGCCCCGCTTTACCAATGCAGCACCGGAAATTCGTCATTATAAGAAGCGTTTGCGACGTACTTATAATTCTTAGCTAGGTCCGTAGCGCGGCCGATAATTATAACATTGGTCCCGAGTCTAGTTATCATGGACTGGCCTTGTGCAACAGAAACGCACCACCAGACATCCATAGATAACTAAGGCAAGGATAAACGCGCTATCGTCAAAAGGGAGCTAGTGCAAGCTTAGTTTCATATGATATGCTATCTTGAGAACGGTTCGGAGCAATAGCCGTGCCTACAGGATACTTGATAGCCTCTGCTTATGGACCGGTGCTAAGCGCGCAAGGTATCGCAAGGGAGATATGCAGGCTGAGAGTGCATAGCGGAGCCGAAAGGCCATGATGCTGACGGATACTTTGTAAGATAAAGGTAAACAATAAATTCTCTCCAAACATCAACAATCAAAACTTGTTCAATAGCAGCGGCCGCAAGAGGGTAACGAGATTGGAAATCGTCCTCTTGTGGCCGTAATCTTTTGAGTAAGTAAGCAGGAGGAATAAAACAATGTGTGTAGATGAAATAACAGAATTATACCGTAAATGTTATCGTGATTGTAGACGAGAAATAAAAAATATCCTTTCAGAAGATAAAACTAATGACGAGTTTGACTTGGAAGATAAAATTGATGTTGCGTTTGATAAACTATACAGGGCTCAGGAAATTTTAGAAAAATCTGTAGGACGTAAGGCAGCTAAAACCATTATTTACGGAGTTGAATGGGAAGAAAGAATCAGACCTGATGCTCGAAGGAGGTAGGGATATACTATGCACACAATGCGGAGAATATTTTATGCTCCACTAACCCTTATTTATGTTATAAGGGCGTCAAGATTGATGGTGAAGATGCGTAACCATCACGAGCAAAGAACGGATGAAAACTATGAAAAGCTAAGTCAATTGACTTATTCTTTGGTAAAATGTAGGTATCCAAAGGAGTTATGGGTTACCGCTCATTATCAACAACTTTCACAAGCACTAAACTTCATAGAACGGAGGTACTAACGATGAAGACTTCGGAACTTGGAAGCAGGGAAACTTATTCGGAACGTGTAAACGCCCTTGTGCTGAATACGGCGGCGGGGGATAGGAAACTTACGGAACTTGCAGCCGAGGCGGTCTATTATTGCATGGTGGACCGTTCTCATTTTGAGGCTAACATACTTCTTCACAAGTGGGCTAACTTGAATGCCCGCACGGCTTCTAGGATTCGGGCGTGGTTTTTGGAATATGGTCCGTTTACGTCCGCTAATGACCGTAAGATTACCGTAGACGGAAAAGAAGTTGTCGTTCATAACGGAGTAAAGTTTTCTGAGGCCGCCCTTGCTCGAAATTGCGGGGACCGTTCGCCTGATGAAATGTTCGGGCGACTTTCGTCCATGCAAACTATTCCCACATGGGCTAAAAAGAAAGCCACGCCCAAGACTTTTACGCAAGAAGACTTGCAAAAGTCTGTTGAACGTCTGCAAAAGAAAGCGGAAGAAAATGGACTTTCCTTTAGAAAGGCTGTAGGAGTCAAAGACCAAGATTTGTTTGCATCCGTAAGCAACTTGGTAAAAGAAAGTCAGAATAAGCAGGACCTTACACAACCCCAGCGGGAATTTTTGGCAAGGTTGATTGCTTTGGCCGTGGATTATAGCATATCCATATAATAAAGGTTGCAGCTATGCTAGACTATTTGAAAGGTATTGTTGTCATAGTGTTCATGTTTGAAGCAATTCCCGTTGCTTGCATGTTGTGCGAACTTTTCTTTGTGAGGTGAAAAACATGGCTTCGGATTGGAAACGTAAGATTAGGTTTGGACATAGTGTTATGCCTAAACGTGTTATTGATACTTCCAAACCTGACAACTTGACACAAGAATACCGAAAACTTTATCCCGGTGTTAGGTCGGACCATCTTCCGGCTATTATTATACGTCGTAACGGTGTTGTTATTCAACAAAAGGGAGTTTAGCATGGCTAAGAAAACTAGAATAATTGGACTTCTGAAAGAATACAAAAAATGTATTCGCAATTATGCAAGGTCGGAACCTGAAACAAAGGAAGCTATTTCGGTAAAGAAAAAAATAAGCCAGAAGCTAGGATTAGCTTGCTCTGAAAGTATTTGTGCTCGAATTAGAGACGACTACAGTCTAAAAGTAGACCTGGGGAAAGCTATTATGTCTTCCCTAAAGAGTAGGTAACAAACATGCTCAAAGTAAAACAGGTTATACTCAAGAGAATACGCAATACTACTGAAAACAGAATATCAGCAAACAGAGTTGCGGGCTATGAAATGTGGTGGGAGCTTGACGTTGTTCCTAACCTTCGTAGGTGGAAGCCGTATGGGCTTTTCATTGATGGTATTCCTAGAGTAATAGGAGTTCTAGGACTATACAAGAACGGGCTAGATTGTAAAATTTCACCTGAGTTCCAAAAATATCCTCATATTTATCTTACATCTTTGATGGTTGAGAAATCATTTCAGCGCAGGGGGTTGGGTACTATATTTCTTCAATCTCTAGCACAAACTGAAAACATACTTTTATCTTGCAATGTAAATACATTACCCTTTTATCTAAAAAACAGGTTTAGGTGCGTTGGAAAAGAAGACTTAGGTTCACAAGGTTGTATGTATTTTATGTTCAAACCTAAATATGGAGAATCAACGAATGGCACAGTTTAGCCAAAATGAGCATCGTCTTTCTAACAAAAGAAAGCAAGTCCGCCTAAAAGGTGGACTTGATTATTCTTTACCGGTAGGGGATAGAGACGACTACGAAGAAACTAAAGAATCTTACGTACCGTCTATTTATGGAACAGTAATCAAACATAACACCATTGAAAAGGAGTAAGCATCATGAACGAACAGACTAAGGCTATTGTAAACGAGGCTGTGGAATCCATGCAGGACAGTTTTTCCACGTATCTGTGGAAAACCGTTGGCCGTAAAATCATGCACGTTGTGTCCAGTGACTCTAACCTCCGGGAAAATATGCTCATGGCTGGGGCTATGCAGGTGCTTGCTTCTCAGTCGAATCCCGAAAGCGCACACGGAAAGCTTGCTCGTCAATTGGCTTTGGGTATGAATCTGAATGTCATGGACGACCTGTTTAGCCGTGGTCGGGACGCCATTGCGGAAATTCCTATGTTGGAAGGCCATGCGATGCGGGAATATGAGCTGAATGAAACTTTCAATAACGCCTCTTCTTCTCTGGAAGAAGCGTCGAAAGATGAAACGAAATTTTGCGCCACGCAATCGACGCAAAACGTACAGTCTATTCCGCTCCCTGCTGCCAACAGTGTTTCCCCTAAGAACGCTGTTGTTATCAGCAAGCCTGCGGCTGGGGAGCAGGTGAAGTCTTCGACTAATCCCAATCGCCCCGCTTGCCCCAAGTGCGGAAAGCAATTCAAGACCAGCAAGCTTCGTAAGGTTATCTTCAAGAACCCCGAAGCCATGCCTGAGGACATCAAGGATTATCATAGCAAGATGCTGTGCGGTGACTGCCATAAGGTCGTTATGACCAAGGCTCGGTCCGTGGAAGCTGAACTTGCGCAGCAGGCTGCCAAGACTAAGGAAAAGCTGGAAGCCCGAGATAATCTTGTGAAGACTCAGGAAAGCTTGGATGCTGAAAAGGCTAAGCTGCCGAATCTGAATAAGGCTCTTGAGCAGGTGAAGTCTCTTAGTCCCGATGCTTGCAAGAGCATTGAAGAAAAGATTGCGGAAGTCAATAAGTGCATTAGCACTTTGACGGAACAGAAGGTCCGCCTTGAAAAGGTTATCGCTGGGTAATTTAGTTTACAACTACAACCAAAAGGAAGTGACTTATTATGAATCTGACTGACAAGATGTCCGAAATGTTTGGTTCTCATGGCCCTGAATTCCGCGCGGTTATGGATGAAACGAAGCGTGGAATGACCAAAGCTTCCGTTATCACTCTTCAGGATAAAATCGGAAACCGGATTGTGGAAGCTGGGTACAGTAAGTTTCTGGAACTGGCTCCGCTGCCCGCCAAAGCCAAGGATGCGTTGAAGGATGGCATTGGCCGTTCGTTGGCCTTGACTGTGGTCGGAGTTACGCTCGGTATCCTGAGTATTGCGTTTAAGAACAAGTTGTCTCCCAAATACCGGATGTTCTTTACGCTGGCTCAGGAATCTTCGTTCTTGGTTGCGGCTAAGAATGGTGTGTCTGCCTCTGGTCTCCAGAAGCTTCTGGACATGGTAATTCCGATGGATATTCAGCAAGACCTTGGTGCTCTTGCTGAGAGCATGAGCGAAGAAGCGGTAAAGGACATTCTGAACAGCAACAACAAGTAGGGCTACGGTCATGACCAAGCTTAAGTTTATGGCTGCTGTAGTAGCTCTTGGTTTGTGTGTGTCCGGTTGTGTGAAAGAACGGTACGTCGGGCTGTACATAAACCCGATTTCCGAGTTGTATCAGAACCTTGGTGCAGCCAATGACCGACAAGCCATAACCCAGACCGATGAAAACTTTTCGTTTGTGTACACCATAACGAAAAAGGAAGGCAACACCTACCATATAGAAGGAGTAGCTACCCCTCTTTTTCATCAGCTGCGCTATGACCAAATTGACCTGCACCTGATGCTCATTGGTAATCTTCGGATTGTCAGGTACATACGAGTACCTGCTCTGTATTCAAGTATGAACTCTGAGTTCAAGTTCTCGAAGGACTTTGAAGTTACGGAGCCTTTTACTCAGTCTTACCTTGATTATCAGGTAAAGTACAGCTTTTAGTTCATCACAGCAGGAGGTATAACTGTGAAAAACCTAAAGGCGATAGTAATCTCGGTAGCTCTGGCTTTGAGTACTATCGCCTGCACAAGCCACCAAGAAGGTCACCTGAATGGGTACTACACTGGTGTGCAAATAAGCCCTCTGTCAGAGCTGGCTAAAAGGTCTACCTTTGTACCGCCGTACGGATGCTCGGTTATTCAGCAAGATGAAAACTACATGATTCAGTTTGAAATCAGCAGAGTTGCGGACGGACAATACACGGTAGTAGGGTGGGCTGTACCCCGATATGAGTATACGGATGAATACACAATCCCGCAGTTTTATATTGCGCTCATAGACAAAGGGTTCCGAATTGTTGGCTACTACAATATTCCGATTACCGCCAAGCGGTTGATTGGAGGTAAGCTGACACGCTTCGAGTTCAAGGGTGTTGTGTATCAAGTAACACCTTTTAACAAAGTGTTCTTGGATTACACGTTGATTGGTTAACTGTAACCGGGGGAGCTTCGGCTCCCCTTACTTCATACAAGAGCTTGCTGGCTTGCGAGTAAGTTCTTGTAGCGGTGAGGGCAACCACAGTAGCAATTCTGTAAATAAGACAAGGAGATTATCCGCCCATTGAGGTACTTCTCTCCACCGTAGAGCTAAACGTGTAACTCTGAAACGGGAGAATAACGGGCATGGTTCGTCTTTCCATCAGAAAAGTGAACAGGTGGTTCGGTTGTAGTTAGGGGTAAACAATGTAACTAAACTCAAACAGACCGAGAATTCAAGGTGATAAGTTGCTGTGTGACGCGAAGTAATAGTACCGAGCACAGTAAATGCTATTCCTTCCAGTTCGGGGTGAAACCTGAGAGGAAATCTCGAAAAGGATTCTCAAGCCAGGCGTCAAAAGGTTGACATCTATCCAATAGGTATTATGTTTCAAACATCGAGAACAAAGAAGACTGCTTGTTCTGCGGAACTCCACCTTCTGTCTGTGCAAACTGGCAATTACTTGCACGTGAATGGACTACTCACCGTTTGACTAAAATACCTGTGAGGCTAGTTGTCATAGCGGCAATTGTGAGTTGACTTCTTTCGGGTCCAAAGGAGAATCCGATATGCAGAATGAGTTAACCTTTCTCATACCAGGACTTGTCTTCGGAGGACTAGCCCTGGCTTTTATACGGGCACGTGTACTTGAGTATGTACGTGCTCGTCGGGTGCTAACGAAAGAGCTTACCCTAACAGTGCTTGATATTGTATCCCTCTTGGATACTGCATCCATTCGTGAAGTAATGGAGCGAAGAATTCCGCTGATTCTGGTAGCAAGTAAGTTAGGCAAGACAAGGTGGCAACGATATGTATTGCGTCAAGCTCTCGTTCGTTCCTCAGTGTTTCCTGGAACCTCCGTAATTTCCAAACTTCTCTTGGAAATAGACTACGGAACACTCACTGGCTATGAGTGGATAAAGGCACTAGTTATTCCAAGTATTAAGCCATCAACAGGGGATAAATAAGCGCGTTAACTTTCTTCTTCTGCGGTGTCAGCAGGTATTCAAAAGTAACGAGTAGTTGTTGGCACCTACGGGTGTAGCAAGAAGATTGGCTTCTTGTTCTATCCGAACTACAAGGAGGTTACGTATGTTTAAGTTTGATGTTTCCAACAAGATGGATGAAGTGAAGGCTATGACTAAGCCTTTGCTGGACAAGGCCAAAAAGGAACCTGGTACGGCCATGAAAATTGCAGCAGTCGGTATTGGTCTGCTGGCTTTTCTGAAACTGTCCTCTTCTGTGTCTGGTCTGTGCGATTCCATCAAGGAAAGCAAATCCAAGTAACCCTCTAACCAAACGGAGTTTTATCATGGTGAAGCACATCCTTTCTATCGGTCGTCTTGGTGGCCTCGGTCTGACTCTTGTCATTCTGACCCATCATCTGCTCACGGAAGCCAAGGCTTTCATGGGAAAGAAGGAAGACAAGGACGAGGATAAAGACGAACATCGCGGAAAGTAACTTCTTAACCAGAAAAGAGGGGGTTTTGCCCCCTCAAAAGGATATGTATGAGTATGCTCAAAGGTTTTATCAGTGGCCTTGCTAAAACGGCAGCAAAGCTTCTGGTTGTTATGACAACGGGAATTGTTGCTGAACGTGTTCTCAGTAAAATTCCTGGTCTTCACACGGAAGAATCTTCTTCGCCCGAAGAGTCGGAAGATAAAGAAGACTCTGAACCTAAACAGGAATCTGTACCTGTTTGGGGATTTAACAGTAACAACTAACGAACTAAAAGGAGAAACACATGGACCCCAATCAGCAGCAGAATAACCCGCAGAAACAGCAGCAGAAGGGTGGCAATCAGCAGAACAAGGACGGCCTGACTGTCAGCAGTAACTTCAGTTACTCGGATAGTTTCAATGTTAAGGAGGTGCTTGCATCCTCGGCTGTGAATGCTGGTGCTTATATGGCTGGCACCGTGTTTGCGGCTGCCATTGGTCCCATGATTTCGCGTGGCATCAAGGGCATGTGGGGATTCTTCAGTGGAAACAAGGGGCAGCAAACTCAAGTCAACCCGCCCCAGATGAATATTCGGGAGCAGATTGGTCGTCTGTGCAACACTGACCCTCAGCAGGCCGAATCCATCATGCGTCAAATCCAGGGTTCCTTGAAAAAGCAGCAGCCTGCTATTGAAGATACGACCCCTGCGGAACCTACTCCCAAGGCTCCTACGATTATCCTTCCGGATGGGAACGAAAAGTAAACGGAAGGTTAACATAAACTAATCTTCACCCCTATTTATATGTAAGTAGGGGTGAAGTACAATAGGAGGTACAAGTCTTTGTACTTTCTTAGGGAAGTGTAGGTTATAAGGAGGCAAACTAGAAGAAGGGGTGCCTGTTGGATACTTATAACCTACACTTCCTACCGTAGAAATCGGGATGTTCGAGGATAGAATCCAAGGTTTGTAGACAAAGCAAAACCGGTCTCCCTAAAAACAAACCTGCATCCTGATTTCTACAGGTGCAGTAAATACCAAGTTAGCGTGGGTGCGACAGAAGTGTTTACTGTACCTATCCTTTTTATCTTTTCATCTTTAACCCAAGGAGATTTAACATGCCGGTTGATACTTACGAACGTGGTGCTATCTTTGTTGGTAGTAATGGGGAACGCTATCAGTTGGTGCGTATGTTTGAGTATAAGGGTACCAACTTTTTCAACCTGCTTAACATGAGTACCGGTAAGATGCGTCGGTCCGACCTGACAAAAAGTCTTCGGACACCCAGTAATTCGGTAACTATTCAGGAACTGAATGAGCATTTTAGTCCCCTCTCGTTTACCTACGAAGGTAGGGTTGAGGATTATCTGTCTTTCCCCAAGATTGCCCCGACTCCGCCTACAAATGAGCAACCTCCCTCGGGAGAGACACCTCGCAAATCTTTGTGGGATGAATTCATGAGTCTTGTGGACTCTATCAGCTAACGGTTCCTTTTCAAAATAAGTCATTTCCGTGAGCCCCGAATCTGAAATATGGTTCGGGGCTTTCTGTTTTTAACAGGAGTACGCTTATGTCCTTGATTGATAAGGCTCCTAACTTCTTCAGGAAGATTCAAAACTTCCCGGAGAATGGGGAGGGGACACAGTTTTTTCAGCTCGTAATGCAGAATAAATCTGTACACGAGATTCTGAACAAGGCTTTGTTTTCCGATAAAGAAACTAAATGGGAAACGGACTGCTTTGTAAGACAGGTTGAAGACTATCTCCCTGTTATTGAATTGTTGATGCCTCTTCTTCCTGAAGAAGACCAGGCTATAAACAAAGAGACCAGGTATTCAGGCATCATTAATAATCGACTCAACAGTGGGATGAAGGTGTCCAAGTATATGTCAAAGCTTACAGGCACCGAAACCTTGGGTAAGTTGATTCCCTTCGCGACTAGGGCTGACGATACGTTTTGGAATAAACTATACGATGTGATGCCGAAGTTACCGGAAGGGTTGTACCAAAACTGGTTTAGGTTGTTTAACAGTTTTGATGTACTCATTCAAAACTTTTATTCCGAGATAGCGAATAACAACAACGTGACTCTCGGTATATCTACAGACTTGTTTGATTTTCTTGAGGTTTGCAACTCACCCAACTTTACAAGTTGTTATGCTTTGTACAAGATGAATGAGTCTGCTCCTTTTAACTATGCTGTATCCAGAAATACAGCAGTTATCTATGTAAAGAACAAACAATCTGTGATAGGAAGAAGCTGGGTTATTTTCCCGAACGGCCTCAATCAATTCTACGTGATGAAACCATACGGATTTTTATCCAAGTCTCTTATCATACAAGCAGCCGAGCATCTGTGCACCACGTTAGGTGGTGAGTGGGGTTATTACTTCACGGACCAAAACCAAGACAGCTGGGATTACAATCCTAAACTTATGCTTCAGTTTCAGGGTGTTTATCAGGACCCGCATTTCGCAATATACAGCACCACAGAAAACGGGGACACCCTAACTATTCGTAGTAATTACAGTTTGAGTAAGGCCACCTGTATCGTATGTGGTTCTCAAACCTACGATGGAAAAATCATGTGTCCAACCTGTTACAGAAAGCATATTAAGAGGTGCTTAAGTTGTGGGTTAAATTACTACTCGATGGACGATAACTCAACTTTTTGTCCTGAGTGTGTACGAGGTAAGAAGACGTGTCCGGTATGTGGAACGGTCTTCGACGAAGAATGGGAAGAGTGTCCTGCCTGCCACTGGAAAAGTCACTGTTCTTTGTGTGGTCACACTTCAAACGTACCTCTGTACAAAATAGGAAACCTCTATGTTTGCAGGGATTGCCGGGAGGCTTTGCTTCAGGGAGAGTGTGATGTGTGTGGTAGTAAAACTCTTACCTACCCTGCTGCTGGATGGGCCTTGTGTGAATCGTGTTATGGAGAAGCGGTTACTAAATCCAGTAGATACAAGGCGACGACGGCTTTGTCTAAGGCCCTGCGTCTAGTTAACTGTGAGTTCTCAAATGGAGGTCAGTGATGCTTGATAGACTTAAGGAGACTATCTCATGCTCCGATGAGGATTGTCAAATTTTACTTTGCAATCGTCTGAGAGACATGGGGTATAAGTTGTGTATAGGTTTGGGCGGTACCTACATCTTCGGTATTCCACCTGGAGATAAAGTGTGCCCCATTCTGATGTGTGCACATTGGGACACGATACGACAGTCCACTGGAAAGTGGTCAGACATGCCTGTAGTTTTGTTTGAGGAAAACGGCAAGATTGAAAATGCCAACGGAATTCTTGGGGCGGATGACCGAGCTGGTTGTCAGCTGATTCTTGAAGTTGCTTCCTCGCTTTCAGCAAAACCTTTTGTACTCTTTACTTCTTATGAGGAAGTTGGTATGAAAGGTATGCATACTTTTATAGAAGACGATGAGATAAGCATGTACCAAAAGTATATTTATCTCATCTTGTCTGTGGATAGGGCTGGTCATAATGAGGCTGTGTATTACTCTAATTATCCTAGCGGGACACTAGAGTATTATCTGAATAAAGTAGGATACGCGGTCCATAAAAGTTCGTCAAGTACAGATGGACTTCTGCTTTCATCTGTGCTAAGATTGGAACACATTAACGTATCGTATGGAGGATATAATCCTCACAATTGCGATGAGTTTATTTTGGTTGATAGCTATGTTGGTAACTTCTGGCGTTTGCTGAATTTCATACAGCTTATTAATCGTCCCTTTCCGTTGAGTAGTAGCTCAGATTGGGTGACACCTTCTGAACATAACGGGTTTGGGACTGCTGTACTTGAACCGGAGGAATACTCCCTTCCTGCCCCTGTGTGTGCAGTTTGTGGAAAGCCGGAGAGACTACCTCGATATTCTCCGGCAGCTAAAGCATGGCTTTGTAATTCTTGTTTGAACAGGATGATTACTAACTACTCTACTCCGATAACTCCGGAGATGGTAGAACAACATAAGCTTCAGCTTAAGGCTGAACAACTACGGAGTCGAGAGGCGAATCTTAAACAGGTAAAACATAACTCGGATTTTCCGACTTGCCCTGTTTGTGGTACAAATGAAAACGTATCTTGGAATGCAATCATTGCTGGATTTACTTGCAATAAATGCCGCCATATGTGGTACCAAGGACAATCCAGTTACGATGGTATTTTTTGGGTAATGTCAGAAGGGGGAATACTACGAAAAATATATTCTCCCAGTAAGGATACCGCTATGGTTAGGACTGAACAAGAAAACCAGGTAAGACTGGAATGGTTAGGACCTCTAAAGGAATGTCCTTACTTGTCGGTATGTGCTACCTGCGGAACAGTTGCTCCTGTACTGCATAGTATTAACATGCAGTTTCAAGACCAGCAAAGAACTATACAAGTTTGTACAACTTGTTTAGCTGAACTCCAGTCAGTGGGTCAGCTAATAGACCCTGTTCCTTTTTAAAGGAAGGTGTATAATGATTCGTCCTTCGATGAACATAATCAATCAGTCTAATGCCCCTGGTTCTGTTATCTCTGTTCCGATTTTATCGGAAGATGAATTAAGGAGTATTGAATTGATGTTGGAAACTCCGGAGTTGTTCCACTCCCATGAGTGGAGTGCTACGGTTTCAAGACTTCTTGAAGTTATTCATACTTCGGAAGGGTTTATTGTAAACCAACAGGCAACTATTGCCAGGCTGCATCGCTTACTTCGTAAGTGGTTTGTTGCAGTTCACACTTCTTCTTAAAGGGGTTCCTATGAACACTTGTGTTAAGGAAATTATTTTGTGTTTTATTACTGGAATTATGGTAAATTTCAGTACACGATTATCCTATAGGATAGTTAATACTATAGTTAACAACCACTAACAAAGGAGAGACTATGTTGTATGCTATCTTTGGAATAGCTTGTGTTTATGAGGCTATAGTTATGCTTTATCTTGGGTCTAAGTACATAACGAAAGCTGCTGAACTGTTGTATAACACTTACGTGGAGTAAAACTATGAATACTATTTTGTCGTGGCTTCTTGACCAGGCTTTGAAATTGTTTAACTATCTTCTTGAGAGGGCCAACAATGTACTCAATTTGTGTGGAGTACCTAGCATTACTAAGAACCAGATTGTGGTGGCCGCCGTAAAAGAATTGGGAAAACAAACAATGTCGAAGAGTATCTCGAGTGCTCTTGAGTTTGTTAAGAAGTTTAATCCTGTTCGGCTGGTGAAAATGCTTAAGAATGTTAAGCATTCTAAAAGTAACACCAAGGGCTTTGGTATTCTTGACCTTAACCTTTAAGGGGTATGTAAGATGTGACAGCAAACCTGGAGTCTTACTTTGATTCCTCAATGGAAATTGGGGAACGAAAGCGTTACGACTACTGTCCTTTCTGTCAACAGAAAGTACGAGGAAAAGGTTTTGTAGTAACGCGAACACGGAAGGGGTTTTTCGCGTACTGTTTTCGTTGCCATGAACGAGCAGTCCACAACCGAAGTAAGTTAACTTTTCGACAGATTAAAAATCTTCTTAATGAACAGAAAGAAGATGTTAATAAGGAGTATAATTATGACGTAGTTGTTCTTCCTTATGATTTTACACCCACCATTCCTGACATAGGTTTGCTATGGTTACGAACCTACAATATTACAGACGAAGAAATTCGTAGGTATAATTTGGGATTCAGCCCTAGTCTAAATAGGTTAATCCTGCCCGTGTATTTGGATGGAGAGTTGGTGTATTGGCAAGGTCGAAAGTTAGATGCAAGTGATATGCATTCTCCCAAGTACCTTAACATTCGTGCAAAGCGGTCAGGAGTTTACTTCTGCGTCTTTGACAAAAGCGAATCGACAGTTCTCGTTGAGGACATATTATCGGCTATAGCTGTAGCTCGTGCTGGATTCAACGCAATTGCGCTTTTGGGGAGCTATGTCGGAGATGATATTTACCCCGCTATAAAAACGGAAAAAGCCTACGTCTGGTTGGACCCGGACAAGAGGTCCGATTGTGTAAAGTTTGCAGCAAAACTACGAGCACATGGAGTTGTGTGTTCTCCTATTGTCCTTCCGACAAAGGACCCTAAGGAGTACACTCCCCAAGAAATTCAATCCATAATTCATAGGAGAAGTTAGCTATGAAAACGAAATTGATGGCCTTCCTTCGAGGTCTTCTTCAGTCCGGATACAATCTTCTTATGGTGTTCTGGAATCTGCGGAAGGTAATGCGGAATTTTGGGGTTTTCCAGGCTGGGTAGGTACTACCTTACCTTTTTAAAAATAACGCCTTAGAATCAATTCTGATGCGTTTAAACAGGAGGTCTGATTATGACTGCTACTATCACGAAGTTCTCGGAAGCTGTGTTGCTGGAGGCGAATACCAGAGTTGACATGAAGACTCAGAAGTACAACTGTTGTGACAAGTGTGGGACTGTCTTCTTTAAGTCCAGTACGGTATGCCCCAATTGCCTCAGTGCCAGAGACACCAATCAGGTTGTGTCTGTTAAGACGGCGATGGACTACATGGATAAGCTCCGTTCTCTTATCCTGCTGAATGATTTGAAGCAGACTACTCCTGCGTTTGACTACGCACTCGCTTCGTAGTTAATCATGTTCTGGAAAACCCCACATTATTAGAATGGTATTGCACATTTATAATAATGTGGGTTGACATTAGTGCTCGAATATTTATATTCTCTTCATATTCACATAAAGGATGTGGCCGATGTGGTTGATGAACAAATAAACATTGAAGAAATAGCATTGGTATTATTCTTCCTTGTAAGGGAGAAGTATAAAAAATATTATTCATACATAATAAAATTAAATCTTGAAGCAGAAACTAAGAAATTTCTTAGCACTATTCAAGAATATTTTGAAGAGAATAAAAACACTGAGGTTTGTACGGTGGAAGAGTTTCTTACATACTTTAGTGTTAAACATCCTGTTCTAAAAAGAAGGACAGGATACTCTAACTTCCTTTTAAAACTAGGAGAAATTAAAATTAACTCCGACGTTTTGGAAGAGAACCTTAATCACTTTTTGGAAAAGTATTTTGCTTCTGAAATAATTCTACATCTAACAGATGTACTGGATGGAGAAAACTTTGATGTTCTTCCTAAAGCTCAAGAACTAATTGAGGAATTTAATCAGAACAAAATTCAACTTCAAAAGGAAGAAAACGAACTGTTTGTTAGTGATACGCTAACTCAACTTCTTACAGAGGAAGAATCCAAACCTGGATTGAAGTGGAGACTTCAATGTTTAAACTCAGACATTGGAGAACTTAGAGGGTGTTCTCTAGGGCATGTGTTTGCCAGAGTGGATACAGGTAAAACTTCGTTTCTGTTTTCAGAAACAACCCACATGGCGGAACAGTGTTCAGGTGATGAGATAATTATTTGGTGTAACAACGAAGAAGGCGGTAAGAAACTCAAGAAAAGATTGTATCAGGCTGTACTCAATGCTACTCCTGACCAACTTTCTGAGTTTCGAGAATCGGCCGAGGAAACTTTTAAACTCAAAGGAGGAGATAGAATTAAAATATTTGATGATGCATCTCTATCCGTCGAGACAATAGAAAGGCTTCTTGCAGATTTTAATGTACGTCTTCTAGTCATAGACCAGGGTGATAAGGTACATTTTAGAGGCGAGTCTACTTATTCTACTGTGGACAGGTTAAAAGTTTTATACGGAAAATTTAGAGAGCTTGCTAAAAAATATGATGTACCTATTCTAACTGTTGGGCAAGCTTCAGCACAAGCTGAAGGAAAGAAGTGGTTGCAGATGTCGTGGATGGATAATTCCAAAACAGGTAAACCTGGAGAATTGGATTATGCTGTTGGAATTGGACTCAACGAAGATGATGTAGCTAATGGTATAACATCATTACGTTACATCAGTATCTGTAAAAATAAAATGAACCAGGGTCATCATGGTCGATACTCTGTTTTCTTTGACAGTTTACGAGCACGATACTTGGATAAACCTCCTAAACAAAAATGAAATTTCCGTATGTAGTTCTTGACATTGAAGCTAGCAAACGCCCATGTTTTAAACCGTGGCACACCGGAGCTTTTCTCTCCTCTGTTGGAATAGAATTTCCAGACTTTACATCCAAAACTTGGTTTTTTAATCCACTTGTAGGTGATGAGAAAAAGAACCTACAAGAAATTGTGGAAATTTTATCGAACACTGAGGAGCTAGTAGGTCATAATATTAAGTATGATTTACTGTGGCTGTTGCATCTCAATCTTCATATACCACCACGAGTTTATTGTACTATGATAGGAGAGTATCTCCTGAAGGGACAACAAGCAACTGGTGAACTAAGTCTGAACTCCGTGGCATCTTTCTACGGAGAAGGTCAGAAGGTGGATGGGATGCATGAGTGGTGGGAACGTGGTGTAAATACGGATAAAATTCCCATTAGTCTGCATCAGGCTTACCTCAAACAAGACGTTGCACTTACACACCGAATCTATTTAAAGCAGAAGGAACGTATCTTAAAGTTTGGACTAAAGCCTGTTGCAGACTTAACAATGGCTATGACACCAATTCTTGCACAGGTAGAATTAACAGGGGCTCCTTTTTCTAAAGACAAAGCTGTACATTTTTTAGAGGAAGCGAAAGCTTCTACAGCTAAGAGTAATCAAAGACTTCAAGATATAATAGGGATTGAATTTAATCCCTCATCTTCTACTCAACTTCAAGCAGTTTTATACGGAGGTACATTTCAACGAGATGCTGTCGAAACCTATGAGGTTACACTGAAAAGTGGCATCGTAAAAACAAAGACACGAAAAATAAAAGAGAATGTTGTATGTCCAGGAGTAGGGTTTGAGTGTCCTTCTTCTGGAATATCAAAGAAGACAGGAAAACCTTCCGTAAATAAAAAACTTATTGCATCTTTCAAATGTAAGAATAAGCAGCAAGAAGAAATCAAAGAGCTACTTTTACAGCGTAGTCTCACAGAGAAGATGGTTTCAACTATCGCTGGTCAGAATGGGGATAAAGGATGGTTATCAGTTCTGTCTGATGATAATCGTTTGCATGGAAACTTTAATCAGACCTTTACAAAAACTGGTCGTTTAAGTTCTAGCGACCCTAACATGCAAAACCTTCCCAGGTCTGGTACTTCTCCACTCAAGACTGTGTTTGAAGCTCCGCCTGGAAAAGTTATCATAAACGCTGACCTTGCTCAAATAGAATGGCGTGGAGCTGTGGAGTTATCCAGAGACCAAACAATGCTGGATGAATTACTTCATGACTTTAACATACATTCTGACAACGCGGTTAAATTTTTGGGAGCGAATGCCGAAGACGAGCATTCATCGGATGAGAACATCCGGAAAAAGTTTAAACAAATAAGAACTACTGCAAAGCTTTGCTCATTCAGACTTTTGTATGGGGGTTCAGCATACGGATTTTATATGAGTCCTGATATGCCTAACTATCCTCTTAAGAAATGGGAATACTTTGTAGATGGTTTTTACGAGAAGTACCCAAGACTAAAAGAATGGCACGCGGAAATGCAAGCCAAAGCTTTTGAACAAGGGTATCTTCGTACTCCGTCTGGAAGATTTATGCACTACGGAGACGTAGATTTTTCAGATGATAAACAAGTTAAGGAGTGGAAACGACAAGTATGTAACTATTCAGTACAAAGTTTTTGTGCGGATATGTTAAATGCTGCGTGTGTAGAAATCATACGCATCCTCAAACTTCTTAAGATTGATGCCAAACTTATTCTTCTTGTTCACGATTCATTAGTATTTGAGTGTGACGAAAAGGATGCAAGAATTGTCATTAAGGTATGTTCGGAAACTTTTAAACATATTCCAGACCTTATTGAACAACGATTCGGATATAAAATAATAACCCCAATCTTCGGTGATTGTGAAATTGGATTTAACTATGGGGATACTAAAGAAGTTACCGAAGATACTGTGGAAGAAGTATTAGCTAAACTTCGTAATAAGGATAATTAATATATGTGGATTACGTTTAATTCAATTGAATACAATCCGAATTTGGTTTCTCCTAAAACGGGGAAACAGTACGCTGGATATATTGTAAAAGGAATGAAGCAGGGTTATCCTTTTGGTTCTCCTGATGTTCCGTGGCAGCGTACTTTTTTCGATACGTCTACCTGTACAGTTATTGAGCAAGGAATCAATCGACCTGATAAGTCGATTGTTCAATTCTTTCAGAAGGCTGTAAAACCTGGAGATAAGGTAGAGATTAAAAGCGAGAAGAATGGAGCATTCTGGGACATTGTTTCTATTGAAAACATTACAAACAAGGGACGTGAAGTTCCGACGTATGAACCTCTATCTCCAGAAGAAATTGCTAGGCTGAAACAAGCAGGGGAACAGGTAACAATTAATTCTGCTCCTCCTGTTGGGTCTGAAGCTAATGACCTACCTCCGTGGTTGGTGTAACAAAGAGTACAAATGCCTACCCCTAATCTACCCAAAGCTTTCCTCGACGCCCTTCATGTACTGGAGGGTGCCGAGGACCACAACAAAGGAGCGGACTACTCGGTAACTCAATTGCTGAGTAGTCCACGTGCAGTTCAATTGGTGCGTCGTCATCGAGATGAGCTGCCGGATGATGATTTTAACTCGAAGCTTGCTCGTATGTTTGGTAACTCAGTACATCAGTACATTGAATCTTTGCTTCGTCATAATGATAACTATCTTATAGAGCATAGGATGGTTTTTAATGATAAGGGAAGAACTGTAACTGGTACTGCTGACTGTTACGATAAGGAGCGTAAAACTTTGTTGGACCACAAAACTACAACTACGTACATTTATGGTATGGAGTTGAAGCCCGAGTGGATACAACAACTAAACATCTATGCTTACTTCTTGAGACGAGAAGGGATACCAGTAGAAAAACTGGCAATTAATACTATATACAAAGACTGGAGAGAAGCATCAGGAAAGTACAAAAAGGAAGAAGACTATCCTGCTTCCCCTGTTCAAGAATTTATGGTAGAACCTTGGTCTCAAAAGAAACAAGAGGAAGTATACAATAAACTTCTGCAAGCCCAGATTGATGCAGAAGATATACCGGATGAAGACCTTCCTGAATGTCCAGTAGATTATTGTTGGGAGAAGCCTAGTAAGTATGCTGTATACATACCTGGTGCAGCAAAAGCCACAAGGCTTTGTGATTCCAAGGAGGAAGCACTTGACTACATTAAGTGGAAGACAACATCGACTAATAATCGAAAGCCTACGCCCTACCAAATTGAGTTCAGGCCAGGCGACCGTACACGTTGCAGCCGTTACTGTGCTGCTGCCCCATTCTGTAACCAATACAAAAAGTGGCTTGAGGAACAGACAAAGGAAACAGCCGACTCCCTTCTACTTGAGGAAGCAAACTAAGGTAGGTGTACATGATTAAGTCTTCCTATAAGGTATCTATGTTTGCCCACCCCATAACTATTAATGTATGGGATGAACCTATACGTGAAGAACAAGTATCCTCAACAGAAGTTGAACAAGTTTGGGGAACTTGTAATCCCAAAAAGGGTGAGATAAATGTGTATTGTAATCCCGAGAACCGTAGTGTGTTCGGAGTTACAATTATTCACGAACTCATAGAAGCAGCTAATTCATACGCTGACTTGAACTTGAATCATACCCAAATTACTACTTTGGCTGCGCTACTAGACCAGGCCATCTGGAAAGTTTCAGACTACACCTGGAATATGTTTGCGATAGAAAAACTACCTGTTCGGTCTGATGAAACCAACTAAAGATTTTAAAATAAATTTGTACCCTAAAACTTTGCGTGGGCAACGTGCGTACAAAAGAAGTATACCAAGATTTATTGCAATATCTAATTGGGGATATTGTATTAAATGGAACTCTGATGTATCACACAAAGATTTTTATACAGTAGCTAAACAAAGATTATGTGATGCTATTGAATGTGGGGGAGTATGGGTAGTAGTTGTATTGTTTAGACCTGACCCCAGATACCAAAACCCAGCTAAAGTTTTCTTTGAGGTACGATTTAGTCCAGACGAAATAGACAAATACTATAAAATTAAAGAGCAACATATTGACTTTCTGAAAAAGATACATAATCTAAAAGTTAGATGTATGAGAGCGTATGTAACTCATGCAGTCAAAACAACAAAGGAGTATTTAAACTTCTTTGAGGAACAAATAAAGGAACTTTTTAATGTATGCCCAAATCAACTAACCGACCTCACGGAAGGAGAACAGTATACAATGGTATAACATTTGATTCAAATTTTGAAGCCACAGTTGCTCAGCTTCTTGATGAATTAAATATATCGTGGGAGTACCATCCTATTCGTATTCCGTGGGTACCGTCGGTACAATATTATACTCCTGATTTTAAAATAAATTTAACAGATGGGAGTAGTTTCCTGCTGGAAACAAAAGGGTGCTTTGACTTAGCTAGTAGGGCTAAGATGAAACAACTAAAAATACAGTACCCAAACATGGATATTCGTATGATGTTCATGCTAGACCAGCCCTTAACAAAAGGTTCTCCCACACTATATACTGATTGGGCTCGTCGTCATAAATATAAATGTGTAACAAAGGATGATTTGTATGAACTACAATCCTCTCGTCCTCGTCGAAAACGTACTAAACAAACTGTACGACATGCTAACTCCAATAGTCAACGGCGTACTCGACAAAGTAAACGAGCAAATAGACGAACATCTAGTCCAGGCGAATCAACAGCTACTGGAGAATGAAGATGCTGTGCTCTATTCTTAATCATAGATACGAAGATGCATGTGAAGCTAGTTGGAAGATTTCTGATATTATGAGCATGAAGCTTGTAGCTAAACGATGTGAACGATGCAATAAATATAAATTGTATATTACTCTAATTCACACTGATGAAAATAACGAGAAGTCTTCCGTAACATTTATTACTTCTGCCAAAACCATAAAGTTTCTCGATGGAAAGAATTAGTCAAGGCGAATTTACTCGTGAGTTTTATATTAAAGGGGCTACCCATACTCCTAACAAAGAAGTTATCTGGCTTTGTAGATTTTATGGGGAACCATTTGAAGTAACTCCGATAGAATCGTCAGCTACAAGAAAGAAATTATGGAAAGATTGTTCAAAGTATTTTGGCAGAAAGCTAAGAGTTAATTATACAAAGCAAACAAAACGAGGAGTCCCGACAGAAAATATAACGGGAACTTTCGTATAGGATAAAGTATGTTTTCCTTTTTTAAAAAGCTTTTTGGAAAGAAAGATAATGTGGATTTGGTGTCTCAATTCAATGAGATTTTTAATCAGGTTGCAACTACAACTGTAAATTCAGTTCAGACTGAACAAGAGGAAATTCCCTCTTACTTTACAGATAAAGAATTCGCGTGTAAGGATGGTTGTGGGGATTCTAAAATGGACCCTGGCTTCGTAGATATGCTGAACAAGGCTCGGCATATTGCGGGTAAACCTTGGCGAGTTAATAGTGGTAAGCGTTGCGCAGCTAATAATAAAGCAAGTGGTGGAGTAAAAGGCTCTGCTCATACAAAAGGTATGGCAGTAGATATTTCAGCTCCTAGTGGAGCAAAGAAATACGAGATAGTCAAGGCGGCTATGGAAGCCGGGTTTACTCGTATTGGTATTGGTAAATCTTTTGTTCATCTTGATAATGATATTACTAAACCTCAGAATACTATTTGGTTGTACTAACAAGTAGGTACGTATGAAGCTTATTAATTTTGACGTTGATATTTACACGAACAATAATTTTGCAGATATTGGCAAGGATGTTGATACCCTGTATAAGGAACTTCATGATGTAGCCAGTAAATACGGTTTTGCTAAATTGGTAGTTAATGTTCACGATGGTCGTTGGACTCAGGAAGCCTACGATGCACTTGTGGATAGTGAGAAAATAAGTAATTGAGGTGTATTGTGAGTATAGACAAAGAACAAGTCCTGACGGCCGTTCGAGAATCGTTTGAGGATTCTGAGCAGATTAAGAAGCTTATCGAACCTATGGGTGATGATGAAGAAGTTGGCACTGATTTTACTCAGATTAAATGTAAGATTGAAGCATCTAATCGAGAACGTATGTGGGACATATTTTCAGAAGAAGTAGTGAACCACATTCGACACTACGCTGTAAAACAGTATGGTGATTATCCTAGTGACCAAATTACTGAGTGGAATGAAGAACAACTCAAAACTCAAATTCAAAAGTACTTGAGTAGATTGGAAAGCAATCAGCGTGGTACCTATGAATCTGATTTGGACCTAATCAAAATTGCACATTACGCTCAGATGATTTGGTCTAAGCGTCTTGGGTTTGAAGATGCGTTCCAGCAAGTCCTGACGGAATTGGAAAATAAGAACAACCAGCATGAAAGTGAGGAAAAGAAAGATGAGCAATAGTCGTGTACTTATTGTTTTTGACCCTGATAATATTTCCTCATGTCTTGCAGTACGTATTTCTCAAGATGAGAAGCACGAATATGATATTATTCCTTGGTATAGCATGAAGAATTATGAATGTCCTCCTGATGTAGAACGAAAGATTGACCTTTCTTTTAGGGGTGAAAACAATACTGAAGTGGATATGGACGTTTGCGATAATCTTAAAGCTATGTACGTAAATGCTGACGAGAAAGATATTCCGACGGTTATTAATATTCTGATAGACCAGAAGAACGAGAACTATCATCAGTTGGTGGAAGGTTCAAAACTAATTGAACATGACCCTAGAACTGAAGATGGAAGTCAGTATCTTGACGCCCTCCTTGAAAATCAGGAGGGGTGGAATGCTATGTGGCAAACTATCAATGCTGGGGCAGTAGCTTGTATGGTAAAGAATCAAGTGTATCGACAGCTCATGCGGGAGTACCCAGATGTTGAACTTGATGACCCCTACTTCAAGAAACTAAAAGAGTATGAAGAAACTAATAATACTCAGGAAAGTTAAGAAATATGTATACGTTGACGATTCAATTTAATCTAAACGAAGGTGGTCAAGAATCTGACCACACCTTGATGTTGGATTCTTTGAAAGCTACTCTTACTCAATTCTTCGATATGCATCCGTTTTATTTCAAAGATGTTCATACTGAATTGACTAAGAAAAAGGAAGAAGAAAATGCTTAGTTCCTACAAAATTTCATTTACGATTACTATCCCCACATCCTCAACCCCTGAAGGGGATAAAGCTTTTCAACAGTTCTATCACAAGATTAAAGATGTAGTTGCTACAGAAGCTAAAGAAGTAGGAGCTACCTTTACCTCAGAGTCTATGAGGTATGGTAGGCTTCAGACACATTATAATCCTGTAGAAATTGACCCTCCTTTGGATATGGCAAAAGAACAAGTTGAAAAAGAAGGAAAGAAGTAGTATGAATGATACTCCCGCTATCACTAATTTTCGTATTACTGCCGAAAGTCTGGGACAAGATTGGGAAATGGCGTTCACAATTCCCAGGGCTATCTCCCAATCAGATTGGGAAGAAATTGCTCGTCTTCTGAAAATGGCTATGGTTACTCTTTCCAAACTACCTGTAGATAATGCTATTGACATTATTGAAGAATAACACACGAAGGTATATACTATGCAAGGAATTAAGTCTCTGGATGAACGGTATGCTGATGCTATGCAGATGGTACAAGATTCGCAAGCTAGGTTGTTTGAAGCTGAGTCTACTAAAAACTATGCTGCTCAAGACTATAATTACCATCTGAATAAACTTCAGACAATTCAGTTGCTGAAGGATATTAGAGACGGTAAGGTTTATGTTATCAATGCCAAAACTGGCAAGCCGGTAAAAATTGCTTTCCTGTAAAATAAAGGAGAATACTTACAATGATTAACACTACTACTAGTATGGGTATGTATACCCCTGTTCATGAACAACCCGTGACTCCGCAGAAGAAGTTTAATTTTCATGACATCCTTGAAGTTTTGAAGAGTTCTAATAATCCCGAACTGCTGGCAGCAGCCTCTCAGCTGGAAGCGCAGCTGGCTGCGTATGCTGCTCAGCCTAAAGAAGCGGAACAAGAAGTCCAGGCGTCTGCTTCTCATACTACCATTCAGAAGGAAGAGTATCCTGAGCCCATGAGTACTCTGGAACATATTGCTGATGGTACTATGAATATGGATAAGCTTGCTGCTTAAGCATAACACCTAACCCTAAACCCACGCGAGAACCCGAAATTCTCTCTAATTAAATACCCCATACTTATCTAACTTTAATGGTAAGTATGGGGTATTCTTAAATGTATTTTAAAGAGGCTAAACGGTATGAGCAAGATACTCGCAACCATATTTCTTCCTCCCCCGAAGATACGCAAGAAGATAGCCAAGGTAGTACGAGTCTTCAAGAATCAAAAGAAGTACAGCCGTAAAGCTAAACACAGGCATGAACTTGAAAAGCTAGAAGATTGATGGATAACTACCATGCAGATAACACCGTGCGGAATTTTAACTAAATGTACAGCTTGTGCTTACGAAAATACGTGTAACTTTGCAGCAGCTGGAACTTGCAAAAGATTCGTTCCTAGCAAACGAGCAGTAGGTTCTAAGAAATGGAATTGTGACCTTGTGGAATTTAATAATCAAACGCAAGATTTAAGCTGCTGTCAAGAAGAATATCCTTTTACCTGTACCTGTATTGATGAGTGGGAACAAATATGAATACTCCTTGTGGATTCCACATTTCTTGCGAACACTGTAATAATTACGCAGATTGTACTTCTACCAAATGTCTGGGGTTTGTTCCGTGGGCTTACGTGGATAATGTAATGCCCCCGTACATTACAATAATGGATGGGGAATGTTCTGTAGACTGTCCGTACATCCAAGCTTGTTTAGAAAAGAAAGATAAATATGAAGAACTCGAAATCAAAAAAGCCTTATCAAGACCTACTGTGGGAATTTGATTCGTCAGATAATACAACTTATCTAGGTAAGAGAGGTTGGAAAACTACTACTCTTTTTGCAAAGGCAAAAAACTTGCCTGTCTTTGATGTCCCGGTCGCTGCTATTGACTTGCATTGGAATGTGTGGAATATTACTGATACTTCAACTTTCATACGACACATGATTTCTGTTATTAATGCAGACCTATCCTACCCAATTATATTCGATGAAGATGGACAACTTATGGATGGGTATCATAGAGTCTGTAAGGCTATCTTGGAAAACAAAAAAACTATTAAAGCTGTGCGGTTTAAAGAGAATCCACACCCTGACCTTATGAAGGAAGACGATGACTAATACACACGAAAACTGTTATTGGTATGAGAAATGTCCCAATAACTATCGTTATAATCCCAATCAATGTCCTGAATATATGAGGGATAAAAAGTATGATAAAAAAACTACAGACAACACTACTGACGGGAGAGCTGGCAGTTCGGAAATGGCTGGGATACAAAAATAACTATATGAAAAAACCTACCATTCCGAAACTGAAACGTTTTATATCTGTGTGCACAGAAGTTCAAAGTAAACTAAATAACATTTTAAAATGGGCTAACCTACAGCTTAACGAACTTCTGGAAGAACAAGAATATAAAAAGAAGCATTAACTATGAACGAAGACCTGCAAAGCTTTGCGAAAGAAATGATAAATAAGTGGGGTAAAGAGGCACAGCTTCGACAGGCTCAGGAAGAAGCTGCTGAGCTTATTGTTGCCATATCTCACTATCTCCGTACAGGAGCAGTTGAGAATCTGTATGAAGAAGTAGCGGATGTATACATCATGATAGCACAACTATTATACATATTGGAAGAAGACAACGTGCAATACTGGATTGCTAAGAAAATGAGTAGAAATAGAAACGTGGGGGGGGGCAAATAACGGGGGTGTACCATGCCTCTGTTAGTTAATAAGAATGGTACCTGGACTAAAGTTAAACCTTATTTAAAGGTTAACGATACTTGGAGACTTGTTACTAACATCTATGTAAATATTAACGATACGTGGAGACCTCTGTGGTCATATAGATGGGAGGTTGGTAATTGGGGTGGCTGCTCTGTCTCGTGCGGAGGTGGTACACAGACGAGAAGCGTCACCTGCAAGAGTAGTGATGGTAGTACATATCAAGACCAGATGTGTCTCCAGTTTGTGGGAGCAAAACCTGTAACTTCTCAGGTGTGCAATACGCAAAGTTGCGTGGGCTCGAACTGCTGTTGCAATTGGAATCGTCAGCACTTTCGCTATTATACAAACAAGCTCCCGTGCACAACCGCAAATGTGGGACATCCCTGGCCCAATATGTCTTTTTTGGAGAAGATGGGCTGCCACGTCGCCAATATACCCAGACCCAACTGTACGGGCGGTTTCGGTTACTGGCTCGGCAATATTTACGGCATAACGGGTGAACAAACTCCCGGTTTAAACTCGAATGTTCTTGTCGACAACTCAGGCGTAAGATGGAATTGCGTCGCCATTTATTACTGGGTTTGGGGGGATACGTCCTCGAATTGCGGTCAATTCTGCGCTGGAAAACGTTGCTCGGAGATGGGGATAAATTAGAGCGGCTTGCCGTTGAAAACGGCAATCGCTGTTAGGAGCCGTAAGTTCCCTCACATTTAGTAGGACCACAACTCTGGGTGTTACACAAATTAAATCCCCCACTTAGCTCTACACTAGGTGGGGGTTTAATAGTTTTATTTTTTTTCAGGTGGTGTAGCGTCTAATTTAGAAACCAAATCTTTTACTGTATCTATATTAGCTAAATTTACACCACTCTTAAGATTCATAATTTTTGCTATACTACGAATACCGAAAGCAGAACCAATGACAACGCTCGATAGTCCCATATACCAATCAGGCATAGCACTAATAGCCATGAAACCGTCATGAATCACTTGAGCTGTTGGAGGATAAAAACTAAGTACAAAGGGTATAGTAAATACTACAGTCCACCACTCATCCTTCCAACCAGATTGAGCCTGAGCTGTATTTTCCCAGGCAAAATCAGCAGCAAGACCAGCTTTCATAAGCTGAACTTTTGCTTCTGTACTAGCTTTCATGAGCTTAATACGAGCAGTCATTTCGGTATCTTTTAAAATACGTTTATTCTCCAGGTACTTATTAAGCCCATCAAAGATAGACCCAATAACACCTTTTGTAAATAAACCAGTAACAGCAGTAATTAAACCCACAATAAATTCCTCTTTAGTCTAAAATAGGAAGACCAGCTTTATTGGCAGCACGTACCAATCTCTTCATAGCCAGTTCTCTTCTTTTCTGGAGCAGTTCCATTTTCTCGTTGTAGGCTCTTGAGAATCCTTTACTTGGATACTGTTTAGCCAAAGCTTGTTCTTGCCTCTTTATTTGAGATAGGGTACGTTGAACATTTCTGTAGGTTGGCTCAAGACTAGCAGCTACTCTATTCTCACGTCGAATGGTCCATCTATCTTGAGGAGTTTTTGATGGGTCAGAATCGGCTATCTTCATAGCGTTAGCTGCCGCATCTACTTGTCCAGCTATTTTATTATACAAAGCTGAAGTATTACTGTACCCCGTGGACCCCAAAAACCTGTTAGCAATAGGAAGGCTATTTACATCTATATCACTACCGGTAATAGGAGAGGTTATTAGGCCAAGGGTATCCACACCAAGACGATATATACCACCCAAGTATCCACTAGCAATATGCTCAAGAGTAGTAGGACTAACGTCAAGTAGCCCACTTTCAGTAGGACTACCACCAGTCATTGTATTAAGAAAGCTAGCAATAAACTTGTAAGCTTCGGGGGTTTTAGACCAATACTTCTGACTATCTGGAGTATCTTTAGCAGTATTTTCAGGACGAATTGGAGCACCACTAAACTTAGTATTAGTAGCTACTTGAATAATGGGACGGAATATAGTAGGAATAAAAGCATTAATACCTTCGTCTGTGGGGTTAATTGGGGAGAAGTTACTAAAAGACTCCTTAATAATATCGACAGCTGCGGATGTTGGTTTTTTCAAACCACGAGCCACATTATCTATACATTGCCCAAATATCCAGAATATATTGTATCCGTAAGCCAGAGGTATTTTAATATATCCTCCATCCCAAAACGGAATAATTATGTTATTGTATTTTACATAGTCTGGAATTTTGTCGTACTTATTAATCCCATCATCGTCATCACCCATCCACATACGACATAGTATACCTTGGGCTATTGCACCTGTACTTCCAACAGCCAGGTATTTACTAATACGGGCAAAGTTTTTAGCAGGGCTATCCCCACGTCTCCACAAGTTCTGGAGTATACGGACGTTACCTTGAATAGATGCGCTAGAGAAAGCATAAAGGGCGTTAAAAATACCAGCACCGGAACCCTTACGAGTAAAGTTTACTGTGCATTCCAGTGCAATATTAGCACTCTTTTGTTTTGCTAGTTCAATCTCTGCTGCAAGCTGTTCAGGAGTAAACTCTCCTTTGGAAGCTCTATCTCTCAAGTTAGTTTCAAATGCTTTCTGAACATTTCTGTACACAGAAAACCGTATCATATTTTCAGATATGTCAGACAGTCTGTCTAAAACTTCAGCAGCATTGTTAAGTTGTTGCATTGCAAGGTTTTTAGATTTGAGCTCCTTACGTACTTTTTTATACGTGGCTTCAAAATTATGAATACCAAGCATTCTGGTACGTCCACCATTACGTGAGAAGTCTTGAAACTCTCGAAGCAATTCCCCCTGATTTTCAATCATATCAGGAGTGGCACCATCTTTAATAACTTTGTACAAGAACTTTACAAACTTGGGATTAAAAGCATCTTTACGTATACCCTTAGTAATATCAGAACTTTTATCCAGAAGACCCCTAGACTCATTGTCAGATATAACATTTCCCAGGTTTAGTATGGCAGTTTCAATATCCCGAACGGGGTTTGTAAGAATAAAGGCAGGGTTACGTGCCGTTTGTAGCAAACTCATTTGTGATGTAAGTTTACGTATACCATCAACCAGAGGACCAGTAGGAGATTTATTTTCACCTCTAAGTGCAGCAGCCAAAGCTTTATCTTTAACTGCAATTTTCACAAGATTACCGTTGTCATCAATAACATTAATCATCTTATGCCCTTCACCTTCTTGAGTATGGGCACGCTTGTGAAAATGAAGTTTACCGTCAGGTCCTTTTTGAATACGAAAATACGAACCGTTCTCTCCTTTGGTTGGTTTACTAACCTCCCAAAGGTCTTTGTCGTTAGTGCTTTTTACAAGCTGAAGTAGAGACCTAGAGACATCATTCTTCATAATTACTGCTTGGGTATCAAGTAGTTGAAGAATAGAGTTAACAGTGGGACTTTGGGGGAGTTCATTTCTACCTTTTGATTCTCTAATAAGTCTCTTTCCACCAACAGAAATACCAGAACGAGAACGAACTGGCATATACCCAGGAGCTACGTCAGCAATAAAATCGTTCCAATTTTTCAGTGGAACATAATACTGATAGCTATTTATCATGGCTTCATAGTCTGCCCTAGAAATAAACTTATTTGCTAGCAGAATATTCAGACGAGTTCTGTTAATTGCATCAAGTTTTTCAGCAGCTTCTTTAAAGCCAGGTACATTATCATACTTTTCTACAATACGAGCAGCCTGCTCATTTGACATCCCAGATGGGTCACTTAATGAATACCTTTTAGTAGGAAGACCATCCTCGTTAATGTAAGAACGGGGAGTTATTCTAGAATTAATATTTGCATTACGTTCAGGAGCATGACGTGCGTATACATAATCATCAAATGCTGCTAGAACATAATCACCATATCCCTTAATGTTTTTATCAACACCTGGTAGTTGAATATTTTGAAGGTCTTTGAGAAGAGGTACACACAAAGCTCTCCACAGTTCCGTTTGAGCGTAACTAATACGGTTGGTAAGACCGGTTAAATTTTTATAGATGTTCGTAGTATAATTAATTATATCTCGTCCATACTTATCTTTAAGATACCTTTGTACCAACTGTACACGACGATAGCTATCGTGAAAATACTCAACAACTCTTTCAATAAAAGTATGTTCTTTTAGTGTACCATCAGGATTAGTAGCATTACCTAGCTGCCTAACTCCTTCTAGTTTTTTAAGCCACCTATTTTCATCATGGTACTTACGGTAAACATCGGCTATAAAAGTATTCTCAGCTGCATTACCTACAAACTCTCGCAGACCATCTTCTCCCTCTACAGAATTACTACGAGTAAGTTTATACATGGGTTCTTCATACTCAGTAGTAGGACTATACGGGTCTGTAGATAGATTATCTCCCGAGAAGAAAACATACACGGGACCAGAAGAAGATTGGTATTTAGCTCCACGGATACCAGCTTTACTCAAAGCTGTACTGGTATCTTTTTGATTTCTTTGATTAGCAAAGTAATCATAAACATCCTTACCCGTAACTTGAGTTTTAGCTTCATCACTATTCAAATAACGATAAGCTTCGATTTCTGAATCAAACTCTCCAACTTTTTTACCAACCAACATAGCATCGAATTTACCAGTTTCTTGGTTGGGTATTACTTGTACATCTGATTCAGACAAAAAGCTACCAATCAATTCCTGAACAAGTTGAGACTGGTCAGCAATACTAGCATTTAGATTAAGAATATTTTCTTCTGTTACAGGATAGTACGAAAAAGCTTCTCCAGGGCGACCACTAACACTAAGTTCTACTTTAGCGTTATACTTATTCAAATCACCCAGAGTACTAAAATACAATCCCCATGCTACAGTGTTAGGACCAGCAGAAGGAGATACAGCTTCCTCTCCAGTTATACTCAACACAGATGGATTAATATTTGTATACCACCCCTTAGCATCAGAATTAGCGAGGTAATGAGCAGAAGAACTAATAACGTCAAGTATATCAGCTTCAGTTACTTTCAACATACCAAGTGACTGAAGTATAGATTTAATAAAAGACTTAAATTTATTATAAGCTTGAGCTAAAGGACTTCTATCTAGAATTTGCGAAAGACGTTTACGTTCTCCAATCCAAGCCACAAACTCTTCTGCTTGACGAGCCTTATCAAAAGTACCCTCAAAATACTGAGGATTTTCTTTTGCGAATATTTTCCACTCAGCAGTATTTGCAAAAGAGTTAAAAACAGAATTAAGAAAATATCCCAGCTGCTCCTTAGTCATGATACTACGAAGACCGAAATGAACAACCCCTTCGTGTATCATTGCTCTTACAGCTTGTTGCTTAGTTTTAAACTGGTCAGCAAACAAGTACACCTTTCCATTATAGTAGCAAGCAGCAACTTGCTGTCTACTATTGTGGGTAGTGTTAAACAAAGCATTCTGAAGAGCAACAGGAATACGGGTGTCTGTAATATCAGATGCAACTATAGTGACATCTCGAAGACCAGGAAGTCTTTTTAAAGTATTCTCAATCCAATTCAAAACCTGTCGTTGTTGAGGAAGGAGATTCCTGGTTTCAATCTCCCCAACACCCTGGCTTATCTTATTCTGCTGAGCTTCGTCCGCAACAGTACGCTGCTCTTCGAGCTGACGTTCCTGCATGGCAGCCTGAGCCTGCTCAACCTGAGACTGTCTTTCAGACTGCAAAGCTTCGGTATCTGCCACTCTTTGAGCAGCATCACCAGCAACTTGAGTTTGCTCCATGTTGGACAAGTGGGTTTGCAATGCTTGCAGGTCTTGGTTAGTTTGACGAGTAGCAGCTGCTTCTGCACCCATTGAACCACCATACCCAAGACGTTCAGCAGCCTGCTGAGCTTCCCAGGCAGCCCACTCACGACGTTTCTGTTCCGCAGCCTGAAGGTCATCATGAAGTTCACGTTCAACAGCAGCTTCTTCACGAGCACGTCGATTAGCCGCTGCTTGTTGTTCAGCCAATTCAGCTGCTGAAATACCTTCTATTGGAGATACAACTGGAGAATTTATTTCAGCTTGAAGTTGATTGCTGGCATTAGCAAGCAACATATCTGCTGTATACAAAATAGGGTTGTTTCGTGCATTCTCAGAAGAGAGAGTGTCACGAGCAGCCTGTATTTTTTTATTAAGACTTGTAAGATTCTTTCGATAAACTTCTGAAGCTAGAGCATTTCCTTGAATAGTTAGGTCAGCATTAGACAATGCTTCCGCAGTATTATCAGCAAGACTAAACAATCGTTGGGCATCAATATGAATTTGCCCCAAAGTGTTATCAGTAGCGGAGGCAATATTTTTAATCAGGTTCGTAGCAAGCGACCTAAGTTGTTCCTGCTTTTTAAGTGCCTTATCAAGCTGAGAGTTAAGATACTTTTCTCGGCCTTCAGCATAGTCAAGAAGATTTGCAGGAATATTTCGACCAGTCTGTTTTGCCCGAGAAATAACTTCATTTAATGCTGACACTAAAGAAGACTTCGCTTCTTGTATTCTACGAATTCGAGTATCAAGAATCTCTCCTTGACGATTCGTAAAAGTTTCAACATTAGTAGAAAGCTGAACTAGGTTATCTACTACTTCAGGGTCATTCGTAAATACCTGCTGAAGCTTTCGTTGGTTAATTGCATTTTGTTTTTCTTGAGCAGAAATAACATGGCGACCGGAAGTTTTTTCTACCTGACGAAGCCTATTTACTTCCGCTTCAATAGCAGCTTCACGATTCTTTTTAATCTGTGCTAGTCGAGCAAGAACAACAGCCTTTTGTCGTGTTAGCTTGTTACGTTGTTCTTGTCTGGATTCTTGACTAAGAGCAGCATATTTAGGATTACGAATATCATCTACTTCAGATATAGATTTATCCAAATTAGATATTGCTGTATTAGCATTATCAATCTGAGCTTGCCAAGAAGAATCAATGGTTTGAATAGCCTGCTGAACTCGAGCCTCTTCTTCCTGAAGAAGTTGCTCTCTTTCACGTACAGCATTCAGATACGGATTTTCGACTGTGTATTGTTGTTCAATAATACTAGGTTTATCTACCAGAGGACTAGGAGTACCACCTGCTCGTTCTCCTCTATTACGAGCACGAGTTCGTGCAACGTGAGCTGCACCAAATCCCACGCCTCCTAGAGCACCAGCTGCGGCTGCATCAATAATATCTTGCAGGTCATTCTCTGTAAGGATAGTATTGTGGTCCTGAAGGTTAGCATTTACCGCAGAAAGAATCTGTTGGAATCCTTCTTGAGCTCCTTCTTGTACAGAGTTCTTTATAAGCTCTGTAGCAAGAACACGACGGAAAGAACGCTCAGCTTCGTCTGTAACGGCCTGTCCTGTCACAGCCCTTATCAGACTACCCTCAGCGCCCATAATGGCCTCAGAAAGGCCGCTAGCCAGCCCAAAAGCTATATCCATACCAGGGCTGGTACCTTCAAGTCCGTGAGCTTCTACGTCTTGTCCCCAGTTACTACCGGTTTCAAGCAGACCTGTAGTTGCAACAAGACCAGCCTGAGCCCCACGATTAATAAATTTAGATGCCAGCTGTTGAGCAACAATTTGAGTGGCAATACCTCTCTCAACACCATTTGCAACTTGGTCTTCAATAAGGCGAGCTGTAGCTTTCTTTACTGCACTGGTGGCAACTTTCTTTCCAACAAAACCACCAATGCCGCCACCAAGTAGAGAAGTGGCGATGGAGGGGATAAGACTGCCAGCAGTCCCAGCAGCCCACTGACCGAAAGTACCCACGCTATTAATGTCCGAAATACTCGGGACTGCTGCTGGGTACTGTGCTGCTTCTTCCATGTTACGAACATAACCTTCATACCCCCAATCTCGAATCCCGTTAAGATTAGCCTTATCAGCAAGAGCACCAATACCGCCATAAGCTATAGCTTGAGTTTGCTGTATACTACGAAGGACACCTTTGGAAAACTCACCACGTTCAGCATTAGCAAGTTCTTCAGCAGATGGGTATACTCCAGCAGTATCTACAGCTTCAAAAGGAGTAACGGAAAAATCAGAAACAGAAGATGCTGACCCTCCTCTAACAGAAGGAGGTATTGAAATTTTAGGAGCAGCTAATCCAAAGCCTACACCAGGGGTTGTCGGAACTTGTGCATCACGTGTCCGAAGATAAGTACCGGGAACAAAGTCAACTGATTCAGTGACTGTCGTTACAGGGTAGGGAGCATCCTGCAATCCCGTACCAAACCTAGTTCCGGTAGAAGTAATTATGTTATTCATATATACACAAACCTTTATTTATAAAACATTCCAGCAGGAATACCAGCAGAAACATCACCCAGCCACCAAGCACCACCAGACTGCAACGCCTGATTCAAACGAGCTCGATTGGCAGAATTAATTTGTTCTTCCGTAGCAGCTTCAAAATTAGAAACTATGTTTCTAAGAGCTGATGTCCCCACATCTGTAGGACTAATATAAGAGTACACTACAGGGGCTTGCAAGGAGGAAGTATCCACACTAGGAGTTCCTACTCCCAACTGAGCTTGCGGAGTAGGTACAGCCAGCACAGGGAGACCTTGTACAGATGTGGTAGCATTTCCTATTTGTGATGCAATGTCAGCAAGGTTTTGGTTAAGATTATTTACATACTGGTTTGTAGCATTAGTTAGATACCCAACCATAGGTCCACTAAAATTAGTAGCAGCAGCTTGCTGAAGACCTGTGGTAATAAATTGACGGGCTCGATTATTCAACTCAGAGGTAAAATCAGTAGACAGCTTGTCAGGAGTAACCTGTTCACCAGTACTCATGTCGGTAAGCATGGTCAAATTACCATTGCTATCGAACTGAGGAACAGCATTAGGGGACATCGTAGCCAGAGCATTTACAGTAGCCGCCTGGCGTACAGAAGCTGCATCCTGCCATTGGCTAAGTCCTTCTTTAGCCAGAGCCATACTGATACCAGCACTACTGTCCATATTCTTTAGGTTAGCATCACTGGCTGCTTTAAGCTGTTCTCTTAGAAGGCTGTACTCCCCGTTAAGTTGAGCTACAGTTGCACTGGATGCTCCATTTATCTTAGCTACTTCCAATCTAGCTTGTACATCCATCATAGCTTTCTGAAGCTCTTGCATGTATTTCTGATTAGAAGCTACACCAGTTCTATACTCCTCAGCTACTTTATCAGCGGTAGGTACAAACTGTTGAGCCATAGACAACATAGCCGCACCAGAAACATCTTTAAGAGGAATGTTAGTAACGATGTTTCCAGACTCATCCTGCTCAACAATACTATCTCCCACAACTGACCAACTAGTATCAGAGTTAGTATCTATGGAAGACATAAACTCAGCAAGAGCTTTTTTATCTCCACGCTGAATTCTACTTTTATACGTATTTAGATTAGAAGCAATACGACGAGATTCTTTATTAGCTTGGGCTTGAAGCTTAGCAGTTTCTTCAGCTTCCTGAAGTTGCAAATCAAACAAAGCACGACCAGCTTTGTACCGCTCGTTTTCTTCAGCAATCTTCGTTGCATCTTCCCACATTTTACGGCCGGTATACGCGGCCAATCCCCATGATGCCATGTTATTTCTCCTTATGTAGTAGCCTTACCATAAGAACCACCAGACAGTTGGTTCATAAGATAGTTAGCACCGCTCCAATTTTGTTGAGCATTTGTATTATACATATTAGCAAGTCCAGTATAAGAATTACCAGTACTACCAAGACCAGATAGAATGGTTCCTGTATTTACACTGGGAGTATATGAATATGTAGGTAGCTGTGCTCCTTGTCTGTAGTTAAGAGCTTGAGCTTGTCTAGACAAAGCAAGTTCCTCAGCTTGACGAGAAGCTTGGGTACGGGCAGTAGATTCTGCCAAAGCTTCGCTAGTACCCATACGATTCAAATAATTTGCATATTGTCCACTATTAGGATTAATACCAGCAAGTCCCATAGCTCTCTGGTCTTGCTCTCGTTGAGCACTATATGATGCACCTACATCAGCAGTAGCCTGGTTCATCAGTCGTTCAGCCAGAACATCTTCACCTTCAGTAAGCCTACGAAGCAAAGACTTTTCTGTTTCATCCAACATAGGATTAAGTTCTTTAGCGTTCGCAAGTTGTTCATTCAAACGCTGTGCTTGATAAGCTACCTGATTCTGATACGCTGGACGTAGGGTTTGAAGGTCTTCGGTCATGTATTTGACATTCAAATCTTCCAAAGGCCAATACAGCTGCTTCTGTCGGTCCCACATTTCTTGGGTAATTTGGTCTTGTTTAGCAGCTGTCCCAGCAGCAATATTTGCATACCTATTTGCTAGATTCTGATTTTGAATACCACTATAAATATCATACACAGACCCAGCTACATTGGCTATATTTCCAATAGTATTCCAGGTATTAGATGATGTAAGAGTATCCCAAAGTCCCATAATATATATTCCTTTTAGTTTTTACTATCTTTACCAGACGAAGAATTACCGGTATCTTTACCACCAACGCTTCCTCCAGTACCGTTGGCACCACCTATACCTCCACCTCCGTGACCTCCGCCACTGATAGCATCGCTACCAAGGCTACCACTGAGGCCAAGGTTACTACCAAACCCAAAGCCTCCGCCACTCCAGCCACCAGTCATCTGACCAGAACTATTAAACCCAACACTACCAATGGCTCCCTGGGTAGCACTACCTCCATAGTGTCCACCACCGCCACTACCTGAATTACCACTGAATCCAAAACCACTAGCATCAGAACCAGAATAAGACTGACCTACACTGTTGGAAGAAGACATCTCAGGTTGAGCAAAAGACTGTTGCCCCAAATTTGTAGCCTCAAGCACAGTCTGAGCTGTATTAAGCATATCAGAAACAGCAGGGTTACTAAGAGCAAAAGAAGACTGTGCCAAATCAGTAAGAGTCTGCGCAACAGTACCAGCACCTTGAACAGATGTAACCGGAGCTGGGGATTCTTTCAAAGCATCACGCACAGCTTTAGCTCTATCTTCACCAAGTACGTCCATACTGGCTGCAATCGCTCCGACAACTTCTGGGTTAAACCTGGCATTATTTATTGTAGCTTGTGCTTCCCAACCTGTGATTCCGTTTTCTTCCAGCACAGCTCTCTGAATAGCCTGGGAAGCAATGGGGTCAAACTGCCCGGGAGGAGCAGCCCGATTAACCTGGTCAGCAACATAATTAGCAATAGAACCATTTCCGAGAAAGGCCCCAAACCCATTGAGTTTATCCATCGTGGTTGCAGCAACAGTACCGAGGGTTCTTCCCTGCCGGTACCCATCTGACATATCTTCTAAGGTATCACGTACTTTTTCGTGCTCACGCTGGTTAAAAGCATCAGCGATACCCTCAGAAATAAAGGGAGCAGCGGCACCAGCAATAAGGCCACCGATTGGACCAAAAGCAAGACCACCAAGGGTGGAAATAACAGCATTTGCAGTAGGATTACTCTGTACTCCTATTGAAGTAGCAGCCAGACCACCAAGTCCACTAAACATACTTCCGGGGTTAAACCCAGCACTAAGACCCAAACCTATAGCTTGAGACAAAGGAAGGCCAGCAAGGGCACCAGCACCAGCTGTTACCCCAGCATTCATACCAATACCACCAACAAAATCTTTGAGACCTTGGGAAGTCCACGCATCTTGGTATGGGTTACTCCACCCATCCTTTCGAGAAGACCCAGTGGCATAACTGAAATTCATGCTGGGAAGATTACCACCACCATCCCCACTACTACTGTGATAATTATCAAGCGAGTTTGGATTATTTACAGGAGAGGTATCTTGCACAAAATTACTAGAGCTCCACCCTCGACCAGTCTTTTTACCACTGTTGGTTGCCTTGGTAAACAGATTAGAACTGTAGGGTAGCCCATACATCAAGGGAGCATACATAAGATTAGCAGTAAAACTAGCCATAAACTATACCACACCTGTTTGGGGAACAAAAAACGCTAGGTTTGATTCCAACTCATTAACAGAAAAGATTAAAGTGTAGGTATCTCCTTTCTTTACTGGATATAAACCACCACAACATATTCTATTAGAATACCCACATGGAAACACAGCCAAGGAAGTTTGATTAGTTTTATTACGAACCCCCAACCAATTTCCATTAACCCCACTTCCTATGCTTGTAACAAACACATACCCATTCTCAGTAGGTGTAAAATCATAGTCAGTTATGTTCTGTACTGGCAAAGAACGAACATCAAGCCAATTCAAAGACAGACTGTCAGATATAGATTTAAACATATCTTCAGTATGGGTAGTATTAATTACAATATTTTGACTACCATCAAAAGAAGAAGACCCTGTTATATCTCCCTCAAGTGAAATCGTTCTTGGGTTGGTAAGTTTATCAGCAGTCAAAGCGTGAGTAATAGTTCCATCAGTAGGAATACTAACTACTGTAGTTTCAATTTCTACATTTTGAGACCCATCAAAACTTGCACTACCTGTAACATCGTCAACCAAAGAAATTGTTACTGAATTAGTAAGTTTATCAGCTGAACCAGCTGTAGAAGCATACGCAGCATTTGCGGCATTATCGGCTAAAGTTGCGTGATTGGCAGAATCAGCAGAAATAGCATGGTCAGCTTCAGTTGCTATGTTGGCACTCGGGGCTCTTACAACAGACCATACGTTATCAGTATCACGTATTGTTAACCCATCAGCTTTAGGCATTACTAGTTTAGCTATAGTTTCTGGGTCTATACTTGATACAGTATTAATGGCTTCTCCCATAGTTCTAATAGTCTTATCCAGCAAAAGAAAATACTCATACATTTCTCGACTTTCCATGTACGGTATATCAGGGTAAGAAAAATTATATATAGCCATTACTGCAACTCCCCAATACTTGTAGCTAAATCTATATAGTGAATAGGAAAATTTCCAGATACTTCTATTTCAAACTTATCGCCTCTAAAGCCACAGGGAAGTCTAAAAGGACGGTTATTATATACAAACCTATCATATTTTAGAATACCATCTACATAGTATTTAAAATGAATACTAGGTCTATAGATAAGAGTTTTGTAAATAAAATTCATATCTGCTGGACCATTAATATCCAACGAATGTATATCTACACCATTAATAGAATTATCTTCGTATACATAAGAATAAGGGTAGGTACCTATAATTTCAGCAAAGTTATAGTCAGCAACTACACGAGCTGCACTTAAAGTAGCTATACCTTGAGGAGATACATCTATTTTAGATTTCCACCTATATGACCTGAAATCTTCATTACGTTTATCGAATACTACGAGCCCCATAGACCCGTCCATTTGAGGAACAACCATGTACAAATCTTGGTCTTCTACATCAGACCAGATAACTTGTGCCATTTTATTGATAGTTACAATCCCCAAATCTGCATTAGTTAAGTCAAACATAAATCCATAAACTTCAGGATATTCAGTAAACAACCCAAAATAGGTATCGTTATAATAAGTACCCCTAAGAGACTTGGCTCCCCACTTTTCCCACTCATCCTTAGTTATATAAGTATCTGTAATAATAGTAGGCTGTGTGGAATTAATAAGTACTAGTCCATGTTGAGTAGAATAAATAACACCAGACGAAGTATTAACTATGGATTCAGCATTAGTACAAGGTAAGTTTTGTTGAATAGGTTTTACAGTAGCACTGGCGGGGTCAGTAACCAAAACTAGAACTGGAACTGATTCTGTACATACAACTACTGTATTACCAAAAGCACCAAGTCCCATAATAGGATAATCCACAGAAATACGATATTCTGCGGGCCAAGCGTGAGGTTGATAAGGGTATGAAAAATATACATCAGTACCGCTATACGCTGCCAATACTCCGTTATTCAGGGATATAAGACCCTGAAGATTATCTTTGGGAGAATCCCATTCTAGGCTTATAGCTGACTCTTGAAGTGCTGATGTAGTTTTAGTATCTACGTAAGTATAAACAGTCTGGTCATCTGTAACAGGAAACTCATCTACAAAAGCATAAGTGGAAGCTCCTGTAGAACCTACAACACTACGATAAACATACGCTTTAGTTACACCAGCCGAAGATGTTACATTTGCTGGGATAGTAATGTTTGATAATGTAACAGTCTGTCCAGAAGTTACATCCACGGTAAGACTACCGTTGGGGCCTACTGCTGGTTCACTAGTTTTACCAGCATCTAGCTTACCATCTCCCCATTCTCTAACCAAAGATATAACATAACTTCTAGCTTCTTTATTAGACCCAGCTTCACCAGATACTTCCATCTTTATACCAGTAGCTACTGGTATAGCTAGAGTATAAGAATTAGTATCATCTACTGTAGTTGAATTACTATTCAACATAGTAGCATCTGTAATTCTCAACCCCCCAGAAAGACCAGATACTATAATTCTGTTATTTGCATCTGCAAAAATAGGACCTTTAACTATATGAACAGGTATATTCCATGTTAACCAAACATGGGAACCATCCGCAAATCTATATTTATAAACACTTTGAGTATCATTCGGTACTGTTTGTACAAATATATCTTGAAAGAATGGACGAATTTCTCCACTCCAAAGTTTAGTATCGGCAGCTATTTGAGCAAAAGTAGAAGGTAGTTGATATGGAGAAATTCGAGGAGCTGTTCCTGAGAATTTTGTGTACGATAACTTCACATTACTCACCTTAAATATAAGTAAAGCCACGCAGGGTAATAACGGTAGTAAGGAGAAACAAAAACCTACCGTTAAAACTAAGCATCCTGCGTGGCATCCCTTGCTTAGACGGGGTAGAACATCTCTAGACTGCTTTCAGACTAAGATGTTCTATAAACCTTTTAAACTCTTCTACTTCAATTTCATCAGGTTTATGGTCTTGGATGCAATCAACGAAATCTTCAAGGGCCATAAGAAGATGTCCAAATTCTTGCTGAGAAGCTATTCTGTAGCGTTGCTCAGTCGTATCGTTTTTGTACATCGTCTTGTACATGACCCACCCATCAAACTCATCCTTAAGACGGTCCAGAGGTTTAGTCATCATCTCCTGTTCTTCTTTAGAAACAGAAGGAACAACTTTAATTTCAAAACTATCAGCACCCATATATCACAAACCTTCAGTAAATGTTACGCAGCGGCAGCAGCGGTCGTAGTAGTACGAGTCGGGGTATAATGAGCAACAGCAAAAGTCTGCATAGAAGCAACCGCACGGTCAGCGGTCGTCTGCGCCAGATTCACCATGTTGGCTTCGGCCAATTTAGCAGTCAGAGCACAGTTTTCCCGCTGGAGACGCTGGAGTTCCTGTTCCTTAGCAGTATCTTTAATCAGACAAGCCAGGCGTTCATCACCCAGTTCAATACGATTCGTAAGACGTTCTTCACTCAGAGCAATACGCTGTTCGATTTCACGACGAGTACCCTGAATTTCACGACCAATACCCTGCACTTCACAGTTCAGATTAGCCATAGCCGCTTCCATATTGCAGCAGCACTGAGAAATCTGACGAGACACAGCATTGATGTTATCAGTCACACGGTCGCCCTGATTACGCACGGCAGCCATGGTCTGAGCAATCGAATCACACAGGTGGGTGTTAAGGTTAGCAAAACCAGCCGTCGTCGCATTCTGAGCAGCGGCGATGCGGTCAAAGGTAGAAGTAATCATTTGAAGGTTCTCCGCTCCAATAAGCCCAGCCGCAACACCCTGGTTACGACCATTCCAGTTACCACCCCACAGCATAAACAGGACGATGATAATCCACCACCACTGGTTGCCATCATAGCCCTTCTCCTTAGCCAGAGCCAGGAGACCGGGGAGGTCCATCTTGGAAGCACTATTCTGAGCGAGAGCCATCAGGCCAGCAATATCATTCATATACTTGCCTTCCTTTTTATCTTTATGTTCATCTTTAGAAAGGGAAAACATACCCTCTCCTTAGTTTATAGGTTAATGCATGAAAGGTTGATTGATTACCTCTTGATAATCACTATAATAAATATTTATTATGTTAATTTTGTCAAGGGGTAAAAGTAAAAATTTTAAAAATTATTTTGTCTGCAGCAGGAACGAAATGCACTTACTCTCGCCCCACAGCAGCCAAAAGAGCCACTGGTCCACGGCTGACTGGTATAGTTAGCCGAAACAGGATAAGGAATAAAAGAAGTCCGAAACATAATAACCCTCAATGTTAAAGGTGCAGGTACTAAACCACCTACTTCTCAACCCTGTAATACTCAGAGTTGTGTAAGTTGCCAATTTGTACCCAACGTCTATGGCGTATCTGGAGACTGGGATAATATGTGCAATGCATTTTATGTGAATGGTGTTGATATTACAGCGTCAACTTGTGGACACAATTGTACATACTTACTAACTAACTACCCAGGTAATCTGTCAGATACTTGTGGTCCTTACTACAAAATGAATGATTGCCGTAACGATGGGGCATTTTTCTATGTATGTAGTATATGTGGACCATTTTAAAATGGTCCGCAAACTTGGTACTGCAACCAAAATGTGTCTTCCTTCATTAAAGCACCAACATAAAAACTACCACAAGCTGGTGGATTATACACTTGATACCCACCTACCCCGTAGTCCCAAGGAGAGCCCCAACCACCACCATATAACGTACAAGTTGTGGTACAGTATCCAGATACTGTCATATTTGCATTATTTAGCATATATACCCAGCAGTTATACGTTGAAGGTTTATCTGTTATAACACCTGTTCCATAAATAGGAACCATAGATATTAAACTATATTGGCAACTTACACAACTCTGAGTATTACAGGGTTGAGAAGTAGGTGGTTT
>ERZ827524.639-NODE-639-length-42998-cov-7.007545_pt1 | contig 42998 bp, 29 predicted proteins | sample MGYA00519702_ERZ827524 | MGnify/ENA primary metagenome ERZ827524 (study PRJEB31778, sample SAMEA3449341) | human gut metagenome | biome: human gut; feature: human-associated habitat; material: faeces | place: United Kingdom | collected 2010/2012 ...
CTTCTCGCCCTCTGCCGAGCAGGTGGCTTCCTTGGTGACTACGCCCTCATCCCAAGCATGGCCGAGTTTCGCAATAACTTCAGTCTTTGTCTCACTGCATTCTGTACAGGTGTAGGTCATAACACCGTCTGCCTCACAGGTTGCAGGCGTTGTTACAACACCCTCGTCCCATACATGGGCATCGGGATTGGCAGGCATTTTTTCAACTGACATTTCAGTTGGATCGTTTTTACAGATATAAACTATAACGCCCTCAGTTTTACATGTAGGTGCTACTGCAATATTACCTTCGTCCCAGTCATGTATTTTAAGCTCGTCTATTGCCGACTGAAGCATTACAGCAAGGCTGTCAAGCTCAGACTGCGACGCATTTTCAAGCTTTTGTTCTGCCTGGGAAACGACATCAAGAAGATTATCAAACGATTTGGCGCAGTATATATTATCATCATTGGAATAGCTCAGCGCTTTATTGATAAGCTCTTTTAACACACTGCTGTCCGGTTTGAGATTGACACTTAAAGGCACTGTCTGACCATCATCGGATATCATTTTATATTCACCCGATTTACCGATTACAAGCGATGATTCATTTTCAACAGTAAACCCGTCACCGAATTCAATAAATCTGCCAAGGTCAAGCGCCGCTGAGACAGTCTCACCGTCGGAAAGCGTTGTGTTGTCAATAATAAGCTGTGTTATACCGGAGCAAAGTATTTTTGCCCTGCCGAGAGTACCGACACGAATGTCGGCATTGCGTACAGTAAGCGGGAATTCTACGGAATCTGATGTGACAGGGCCTGTAATATTCAGACCATCGAGCGTAATTCCTGTCTGAGAAATCCTGTTCATGTTTGCAACGATGCAGGAACCGATATAGTTTGCCATCTTTTCATATCCGATAGCGGTAGGATGAAGAGCATCGCCGAAATAGCTTGTATCATTTGTATACGGACGCATTTCATCATGAGTATCAATTATCTTGCCGCCTACCATTTTGGCAATATACTCGTCAAGGTATATTGTGTTCTTTTCAACACGCTCATTATTCATCAAATCGTCTGCACGCTGAAGCGTTGTCGTAATATAAATTGCCGGCTTGCTGTCAAGAGCACGGTAAGTGTCGATTATATCAATATACGTATCAATAAAGCTGCTGTTTGACGTCCAGATATTATAACGTGAATCATTTGTGCCAAGCGCACATATTACAACATCCGGCTCAAACGCAAGACTTGCCTCGTGCTGCTCCTTTGCAAACACCATATAGCCGCGCTCATCACTTTGAACGGTGGCTGAGCCCTTGCCGAAATTCTGTACAATATACTCCTCGCTGCCAAGATACTTTTGCAGATAGCTCGGATAGTCCGCAGTTGAACCTGCTCCTACGCCCTGCGTGATAGAATCGCCTATGCAGGCAATTTTAAGCTTGCGCACCTCAACTCCCGAAATATTTGCATTTTTACTGTGAAGCTTAATGCCTGAAACAACAGAAAAATTAATTTCAAAAATATCATCCGGCACCAGCAGCTCATTGCTGTAAAGGACCATATTGGCAGTTGATGTAACAACATTTTTACCTGTCACAAACCCGTAGCAGGTATTATCATAGTATGTATAAAGCGTGATGCCGTCAGGCGCGCCGTAAAGGGTCGGATAATACACGGCAGGATTATCTATGCCGTCAACAATCTGCGGACTTATAGTTGCATTTTCTATATCCGAAAGATTTCTGACACCCATAACATACAATGTGTATACCTTTGAAATATTACCGCGTGTGACCTTAATATAAGCCGTAGTTGCCTGGCCGACATTAACGTCAATTATTTTAAGCTCTGATTTGCAGGTTTTATCTGCATAAAGCCTGCAGCCCTCACCGAGCATGGGAGTAAAGTCTCTTGACGCATAACCGTATGCACTGAGTGTTTCATTGTCAACGGTAAATCCGTAAATATTGGTAACAACAGGCGCCATATCGCTGCGCTTTACAGTCATAGCATAGTCAAGATATACATCCGCCTTATAATCAGACGGTATATCGCCGTTTGCCGCCGTTTTATAATCAGACGTGTATGTCGCAAAGTAGTTATCGGAATGATCCACAACCGTATCCTCATTGAGGAAGAAAGTCGCCATAATGCCGATTACCCTGTTGTCTTTAAAGGTTACGCAGTCGGAATAATCACCGCTGTTTACGGAAAATGTATCGGACTTTGCTGTCACAAACAGATAGTTAAAATCACGCGTTGATACAAATTCGTTTGAAACAAAATTAATACTGTTAAATGACTGCGGGTAAAGCGCTATAACTGTCCTCAGCGTCTGCCCGTTATACTCAGACTCGTTGCCGCAGTTAATAAATTTGTTATTTACAATATTCAGCTTTGTATCAAGAGCCCGGCGCTGCTCGCTTGAAACGTCGGCATTATGACCGACAAAGGTAATGAGATTATCATTGAGCGCGGCGCTGCTCTTGCAGCCGTAAAAATAACTGTTCTTCAAAGTAAATTCAACTTTACGCGCAGTTTTGCTTACTGTGAAATTACCGAAGCTTGGGGTGTTATCAACAGAAACAAATCCATCTATGGTTACAAACGGCGCAACCGTATCCTCAAAAAGCGCATGTTCACCCGATGCGTTTGTACCGATATAAAACATATTTTCTATATTGAAACTGTCACTGTTTACGGCAGTGTCCGAGCTGCTCATACTGTTGGCATTCTGAAGGTTGAATTCTCTTTCTCCTCCGGTCAAAAAGCAACGGTCATACACAATATTTTTCAAGGTAATATTTGTTGCATACTCGCTTTCATGTCTATTTGTATCAACAAATTTCCCTGTAAGCCTTACACCGCTGATGAGAATATTAGTGCCGCTTTCCGAACTGGGCGTTGCCGATTCGGAAATCACTACGTCTGCGTTATCAATAATTGTTTCACCGTATTTGTTCCAGCTGCTGTTAAGGGTTTGATCGCCTTTGCCGTTCGGATTTACGGAAAAGCCTTCTCCGAATATGCTCCAGCTTCCGTATATATCAAGCTGTCCGTAGCTTCCGGCGGGCAGTATAATCTGCACCGGAGCAGCACCGAATTTATCACGGATTTCTTCAAGTGTTGCAAAAGCATTTTCTCCGTATGTAAATACATATTGAATATCGTTCCAGACGGCGTTAAGCTTATCGCCTGCATTTTTTCCCAAAGCATTGGGTGCATACAAAACGGCGGTATTTTTTATTATACCGTTTTCATCCTCATAAGCATCGGCAAATGCCTTGGCCTCGCCCAGATTGAATTTTAACGTATATACAGCGCCTGAATAATCCTTATAGCTGAGCTTAATGTAATAAATATCGGTAGAATTATTTTCGTTCAGAGTGAGACGGCTGAGCTTTTCAGTGCACTGTTCATCACCGTAGACCTCAGCAGAAATCAAGGGATTGACACAAGCAAATTCAAGTGTATCTACAACCTGACCGTTTGTGCCGTCTGCACTGACAACATCGCCGTTTATTTGAACATTTTCTATCTTATCTCCAAAATAAGCCGATGTCAAGGCAAAATCGGTATTTTTAACATTACGCGCAAAATCAGCGTAATAATAATCGGCTTTGCCGAAATTAGGCGCAATACCCATTACCGCATTACTATAATCATCTGACGCTTCGGCAAGGTAGGTACCCGTGCTGTCAACGACGGTTCCTGTTCCGAAATTAAGATATCTTGTAGATGTTATGTCACTTAAAACAAACGTATTGTCACGCGCAGTATATCCTATTTTTTCGACATAGTCCACATCGTTTGAAGCAGTGGTGCTGCCGACAACTGGCTGAGTGCTGACTGTATTTATAAAGATATTTCCGCAAATGCTTAAAGACGTGATATAGGAAGGCTGGAAATTAACGCCCATTCTATTCTTGCTGCAATTATAAACGACATTGTTGTCAAACACAACTTTTTCCGTAACACCTTTTTCGGCGGCATTATCGGTATAGCCGTTGATTGTAAGCTGCAGTGACTCAGCGTTTCTGAAATTACAGCCGCTGAAAATTACCGAGCCCGTTTGGGCAGAGGCACTGGTGCTTGCGACATATCCGAACTGTGAAAGAGCAAATCTAACATTATTTCCAGGGTAGAGGTTATTGTCCTCATTAAAGTAGAACCCTTCAAAAATCATGTTATTCATATTACCCGTGTTGACAATTCTGTTATTTGAAGCAGATTTATAGAAATAATGCTCTACACGGAAATTTTTAACGGTAAGAAAATCGTTATAGCCGTAATCACTGCCGGTATTTGCGGCGCGCGGAGATTTACAGTCAAACAGAAATCCCGCATAGTTTGAAAGCGCCGTAAAGTCTGCTATCGAGTTTTCAAAAACAACAGACAGATTGCGCGGGTCTTCCGCGCTACCTGCGACACGCGACCTGTCAAAAAAATGTCGCGCATGGTAATGCCTTTAAATTCAAGGCGTCCGGCAAGGTTGTTACTGCTTATAATAACTGAGCCTACCGACGATGTGCCGCCGGAAACTGAATATTTATCCCACTGCGTACTCAGCGTCCAATCTGCCGAAGCATCGCCGTAAGAGGCTGACTTGTCATTAGGGTCAATCAGCCGGTTTTGTCCGTACACCTCAATGGATTTAATATTTGTGACATCAGCCGTTATGAAAAAGTACTTATTATCCTCTGTTTTTAAATTATTTTCAGGTATAAGCACCTGAATATCGGAAATACCGTTTTCATTTGCATACACTATGATGTCATCTATACTCTGAAACGCATTTACCCCCCATGTGAAGTTGTATGTCGAACCCTCCCATGAGTATTTGACCTTAGTACCGGTTGCAAGCGTACCGTCGTTTTCGGCATCAAGTATTACAGCATTTTTTGATATTTCACCGTATTTATCATAGTAGCTGTCAGCAAAATCACTAAATATTTTTGAGAATATAAAATCGGATACATTTTTATAACCGTCTGAATTAAAGTGAACAGTATCGGTATAAATACCGTCATCCCAGTTCTTTGTCTCGCTGTATATATCGATAAGATTGCAGCCTGTCTCACCTGCAACCCGCTCGATTATCGGATTGACACAGCTTATCTTGACAGATGTTCCGTCCCTGTCTGACTCTATCCTGCCGGACGGACAGTTTACACAGTATACCTGTGCTCCGTTATTTTGGTATCTTTCAACAAGAGACTTATAATCCTTTTCAAATTCAGCCGCAGCACTGCTGTTTGCACCTCCGTCCCAGTTTACACTGTGGAAGTTTGTCAGATGCGCGCCTGTATCATTGACTCCGAGCATCAGTATAACGATATCGGGCTTCCATTCCATTGAATACTTATAGCGCAAAGTCTCCTGATATACCCAATTAGTGCCGCCGCCCGAATAATTATAGGTTGACATGTCGCAGGCAACAGCACCGCATTCGCCGAAATTGCGTACTTCATATCCGTCGCCCAGCATTTGCTGGAGAAAAACGGGATATCCTTTATCAGACTTATCTCCGTAGGTAAGGCTGTCGCCTACACATGCAACCTTTACTTTCTGCGGTGTTTCGGTTCTTTGTGAGGGGTCAACCGTAATACCGTTTTTCGTGACGCTGCGTTGCGATGACATTATCGGTGCAATCCCTTGTGCGATTATATCCGCAATAAAGCCATAGCCCTTTTCGGTGCATTTCATATCATCGCTAAGATCACCGGTAAAATATGAAGTGTCATTGAGCTTTTCACTTGTTTGGGTATATGTATCAATATATATCAGTCCGTTATCCCGAGCTACCTGCTTCTGCATTGGAATAATTGTTTCGGTAAGAAGCTGGCTGCGAAGTCCGCTGCTCATAGCAGGCGAGCCTGCAATCACTACCGCCGGATGAGACGGAAGCTGCGTATAGCTGTCAATAAGCGCCTGATACTGCTTTTTATACATTTCGGGAGAACTGTATGCCTGACCCAGCGTATCATTGCTGCCCATCATGATAATTACTATATCGGGGTTATAGTCAAGTGACATATAATACTGCACTGAATAAATATAGGTCCAGTAATTGTAGCTACCGCTTTTGGCGTTGCTCTGAATATTTACGGTAGCACCGTCACATCCGAAATTTCTGACTTCATACTTACCATCACCGTATTTTTCATCAAGTATACTTTTCAGCTGCGCCGGATAGCTTTTATCCGCGCGTTCATCCTCCGAAAGTCCGTTACCTTCCGTAATAGCATCGCCCACACAGGCGATTTTTACAGGTGTGGTCACGTCGGGCTCGCTTGTCAGAACAGTGCTGCCGTTCTCGCCGTAAAAATTGACCGAGCTTGTGGCAATGACATCACCGTTATATACACCGCCGGGCATTATAACGTTGGGAACGCTGTCGCCCCCGTGTGCCGCTATTATCTGAGCTACGGACGCAAATGCATTTACACCCGCAGTAAACACATATTCGGTACCCTCCCACGAAACGGTAAATTTTGTACCGTGCGGCATATTTTCCGTTTCCTCACAGAAAAGATACGGGGAGTCAATTTTCCCCTCTCCGACTGTTATCGGCTCAGCGGCATTAACATCGCCGACAGAAACATAAACCCGATACACGACGGATACACCGGCGGCATTGGTTGTTTTGGCATACACAACAGTACCGTCTCCGACAATTTCACTGTTAAGCGTGCTTATACTTTGCAGGCACGCCTCATCCGAATACAGGTTATACCTGTTTAACCCGTCAGACGTCTTTATATCCGAATAGTAATCCTCATCTTCGCCTATAACTAAAGACGCTTCCCGAGTGACGTTATTGACAACAGCAAGCTTTCGGTCTATCACCATATCCATTGAAGAGGCAAGTGTTGTTTTTGCATAATCCAAATAATAATCACTTCCCTCAAGCACGCCGAAAAGCGGAGTTCCGTTTTGCGCCGAAGCAAAGTCTTCGGTATAGGGCGCATAATAGTTATTTGAGCCTCTTGTCAATGTCTCGGTTTGACTGTTAACGGTTATAAAAGGGCTGTATCCTATAAGACGGTTGCCCTCAAATATAATCCTGTCCGAATAATCCTTGTTCATGGGCGCATATGTCTCAGCCGAAGCGATAAAGGGTACGCTGAGATAATTATTCGTATCTATAAACGTATTGTCTTTGAATGTAATATCGGTAAATGCGTCGGGATAAATTGCGGCGAACACAAAATCACTTGAATTATACTTATCACTCGCGGCGTCAATTACAATATTATTCTCAAATAACAGATGCGTCTGCTTGCCCTCGGCACTGCAATACTGAGCATGACCTGTGGGCGCGATTACAGTGGGCTTGGGGTTTCCGCGGTCATCGGAGGTACGCAGATAATCTCTGAAATAGCAGTTTTTAACCACATAGCTTCCGTTTATAACAGAATCCTTCCACTTGGGATAGCCAAGAGTAGGAAATTTATTATCAAAATACAAACCGTCTAAAGTAACGTAAGCAGGACTGTTTTCAGTAAACACACGCTGCCCGTTGTCGCCTTTTACAAAATTATACCTACAGTTTTTCATTGTAAGAGAATCTATATTAGGCTTTGAAGCATCTGTATTGTCAGTGTTGCCGTTGGCAAATCTGTATACAAAGCCCGTACTGTTAAAGGAAAGCAGGCAGTTCTCGATTGTAATATCTGTTTTATACACAGACGCTTTACGATAGGTATCCATGATACGACTGCCGATTGAGACGCCCTTGATAACAATCCTGGTGCCCTCTTCGGAACTGGGAGTTGCCGCCTCGGAGATTACAATCTGACCGGAAATTTTTGCAACAGCGGCAGTGTCGGCAAATTTATCACTAAGCTGCCACTGCTGTGTCCTGTCATCGGGCACTACATTAGGATTAACGGCATATCCGGGACCGTAAAGCTCTATTGACCCATCAATCGTTATTCCGGCATAATCACCGGCAGTTAAAATAAGCTGCTTTACATTTGCAGCCCTTGCCTCGGCTATCGAGCTGAAAGCGTTTACACCTACGGTGAATACATAGCTCATTCCGTTAAAGGTCTCTGTTACTTTCTGGCCCGTAGAAAAACTGCCGGAATGCAAAAGCAGAGCGGCTGTATTTTTGATTGTTCCCGTCGGATCGAAAAAGGCATTACTGAAATCAAGCTGAGCCTTGTTTGAAATAATGACAACTTTATATTTTACATCAGCAAAGCCGTCGCCCTGAAGCAGAAGATAATACGTCTTCATACCGTCAGCACTTACTTGCTCATACGTAATAGACTCTGCCGGCTGAGTACAGTCTTCATCATAATATAGCGATGTTGCGATGTTTTCTGTATCAACAGTAAAGGTCGGGTTTAAAAACTCAGTCCCCTCTTTAATTATTGCGGAAATAGTTTTTTCACCCGTGTTAATATAAAAGCTCTGTGCTGCCGATTCAAAATCGGCTCCTGTTACAATTGGCTCCGGTGTATCGTCCTGCGCTGCAGCTTTGTCTGATGAAGCTGCAAAGACAAATGATATTTCCGCTGAGCTCAGCAAAGAAATTATCAGGCATACACACAGAAGCCAGGATACAAATCTTTTCATAGCAAACTCTCCTTCAGGCTGAATTTAACTAAATTATATATTTTAATAAAAATCAAAACAAGAAATATATTTTTAAATTACAGACAAAAATATAGATGTTCAGTCTACATTAAATGTATTTCTGTCAATATATTGAAATCATTTTGCAAACATGATATAATTTCTGCAAATACAAATCCCGTAAAAGGAGGACAAACAGTGCTTAAAAATGTACCGAAAATAATACCGCCCGAACTTTTGAAAATTTTGTGCGAAATGGGACACGGCGATGAAATAGTCATTGCAGACGCTAATTTTCCGTCGGCAAGCATAGGACAAAAGGTAGTGTATATGAACGGCAGCGGTGCTGCCGAGGTGTTATCGGCTGTGCTTGAACTATTGCCGCTTGATACATATCAGCAGCCGCTTTTCCTTATGAGAGTTGTTGACGGTGATGACGTTAAAACCCCTATTTGGGACGAATACAAAAGTATAGTGAAAAATCATACAGATTCGGGATTTGAGACATTAGACAGATTTGAGTTTTATGAGCGCGCCAAAAAAGCATATGCTGTTATTGCTACGGGGGAGAGCGCGCTATACGCTAATATACTGCTAAAAAAAGGCGTTATCTGATTTGAAACAGGCGTGCAGGAAATAAATTCAGGTGATAAATATGATAGACTTTGAAAATCACAGGTCTGATAAAATTGAATATATTTATAATCAGAATGATATAAATCTGAATTTTCATAAGCATACTCACAGAAGCTTTGAAGTGACATTTGTCAGCGAAGGAACTATTGAGTGTGAAATAGAGGAAAAGGTGTTTGAACTGAATGCCGGTCAGGCAATACTTATCCTTCCCGGTCAGATTCACTCTTACAAAACAATACAATACAGCAAGAGCTATCTGTGTGTGTTCTCAAATGACTGGGTTAACAGCTTTTACGATGAAGTAAAAGGATTTCATTTTGAAAATCCGACATTTAGCTGTGACAGTGAATATCCCGGAAAAGTACTGCAAAATAAAAAAAGCGACAAATTTTTAATTCGCTCCGTTTTATACGGATTATGCAGTAAAGTATACCGCAGCAGCAATCTTCAAAAGTCAAATGAATCTCACTTTGCACTGATAAATTCACTTGCTTTTTATATTCAGAACAATTTTCAGAAAAGAATAACCCTTAAAGAACTGGCAGCAAATTTCGGGTATAATTACAGTTACCTTTCTGCCTATTTCAGCAAATATTTCGACATGAACTTCTCCGCCTATGTCAACAGTTACAGGATACAGCTTGCAAAAGCATATCTTACTTCAACCGACAAGAATATTACTGAAATATCAAACATATGCGGATTTGAAACAATACGAAACTTTAACCGTGCTTTTAAAAAAGAGTGCGGACTTTCGCCCAAGGAATACCGTTTAAATAATAAATAAAAATTAAATAAAATGTGCCCGGATAAAACCGGGCACATTTATTATTAATATAAAACTATCCGACAATACCGGATCTTGCAATCGACTCGGTAAATTTCCTCTGGAAGAGAAGGAACATAACAAGCAGAGGCAAAATATACAATATAATGCCCGCACGCCAGATAGGATAAATTAACACCTCATCTACACCAGCATACAAACCGCCGACAGTTGTCATGTTTGTAAACATATCATTCAGCGAACTGGAAAGCACTTCTGTCTGAGGCAGGAACAGCGGAACCGTATAGTAATCATTATAATACCATACAAGGCTAAGCAAAAATACCGTAACAAACGCCGGAACTGCGTTGGGAACAAGTATTTTGAGGAAGGTTTCAAAAGAGCCGCAGCCGTCAATATATGCCGCCTCTTCAAGCTCCTTAGGAAAGCCGCGGAAGAACTGTCTGTAAACAAAAATGAACAAACCGCTCTTAAGTCCGCTTGCAAACAGCGCCGGTAAAATAAACGACCATAAGGTATCCGTAATGTCTATATAGTTTGTCGGCATAATTCCTACCAAATTAAGACCTGAAAAGATATAGAACGGGTCAAAATACCGGAATGTAGTGTATGTCGTAACCGAAATAGTCTGAGGCGGAACAATGAAGGTCAGAAGAACCAGACCAAACATCAGACCCTTGCCCTTAAACTTAAATCTTGCAAAGCCATAACCTGCAAGAGCGCATGTACAGAGCTGCAAGAGTGTAGGCCACAGAGATACATTCACGGTATTCATCAGAATTCTCGGATACTCAAGAAAATCCCAGGCGTCCTTGAAATTCTGCCATGTGAAGTGCTGCGGAATATAAATTACACGCGGGTCATACATATCCTCCGGCAGGCGTATCGCCTGCGATATGCAGTAAATAAGCGGATATAGGATAACATATGCAAGTCCTATCAGTATAAGCGAAACAGCAAGCTTACCGATAAACTTGGAAACAATATTGAGCCAAAGACGCTTATCAGTCTTTTTGCCCTTATGTGCAGTAAACTGCGATACAATAGCTTTTGTAATATTCATTTAACTGCACCCCCTTAATCTACCGAATAGAATATAAGCTTTTTGCAAATCAGGAACACTAAGCCGATAATAGCCAGAATAATTGCAAAGTAAACCCAAACAATGGCGGCAGCCTTACCGTAATCGAATGTGGCTGTTACCAAACCGTCAACCTGGCTTAAAACGGCGTTTGACGGATCTGAGAAGGTATCAACTATCGTATAAACAACGTTTACAAGAATGATAGGAGATACACTCGGGAATGTAATAAGCCAGAATTTCTCCCACGCGGTAGCACCCTCAACGTCGCACGCCTCATAAAGTGCAGGCGATATACTCTGAAGCGCCGCAAGGAACAGTATAATCTGTATACCCGAGTCCCAAACAACGTCAAATATACGGTCTGAAATTGCAATCATGTATCCGGTTATCTGTTCGCCCAAGCCCAAACTGGACAAGACCTCGGTAGCGTTCATTGTAGAGAACATTATACCGTTAGATACATCGCCCTCAAATACGGCGGAGGTATCGGACGCACCGTTAAACGCGGTCATTACAACACCCGTTGTAACAATAACAGGGAGGAAGAAGACCGCTCTGGCAATTCCGCGACCGATAAACTTACGGTTAAGCAGAACCGCGACAAACAGGCTGAAAACAAGAATAATAGGCACGTTTATCGCAAGGTCGCCGAAAGTGCTGCCGAGATTTCTTAAAAATGTTGCATCTTTAAAAATACTGGTATAATTATAGAAATTGTTCCATTCGGTAGCATAGTCTTCAAAAATTTTAACATCAGACAAAGAAAAGTTTATCGACTGAATTGCCGGGATAAAAAAGAACATCAGAAAACCGATAAGCCACGGAAGCGTAAACATAAATCCGACAAAACTCTGTTTGCTTTCATAGGACATACGCTTGCGACTTTTCTTTTTTGAGTTATCCGAAGGCTCTGAATTTTTAGTGCTTTTCTCTTTTTTGGCCTTAACCTTTTCGGGTTTAACCTTTTTTGCTTTTTTCGGAGAAATAGCTTCTCCGTTTTCTTCAACGGGATTTAAAGCATCGTTATTTACAGCTTCAGCCATTATTTAGCACCTCCCACAGCAGTGTACGCTCTGGCATCAATCTTAATGTTATCCACGGTCACAGCTTCGTCGCCGTAATTGACGTAAACCTTGGCACCGTTTGAGAAAGTGGTAACTCTGAGCGTGTCACTTCTAATTTCATGATTGGTAATGCTGCTTGCACCGACAGCGTCATATACCGCTTTCATTCTGCCGTAAGCAGAAGTCATGATTTCAAAATAATCATCATATGAGCATGCATAGTAATCACTGAACGACGTATCCTGAAACGCAGTTGAATCAGCATCCATAAGCTGATAGTAAAGGCTGAGCCCCGACTCAGCACATTTCAGCTCGAGTTCAGAGACCTCGGAAGAGAGGTTCATTGCCTCTGCGGACATGTTCACATAGCCGCGAAGCACTATCTGATAAAACGGAACAGAAGTCTGCGCCATGATAAGACTGCTGGAGTAAACAGGAGCTTCGACGATATTATCCACACTACCGAGAACAAATGAATTTCCGACTCTTGTACTTACAATACCGTCTGTTTTATCGGCAACATTTTTAAAGAGCTCTTTCATAAGGTCTGCCGACTTGTCTCTTGTAACCATACTGTCATCATTGTATGCAGCATACGGGTCGGTACCTGCAGTGTTGAATGAAAAGTTCTTTATTCCAACCTTCAGGGCATTGTCAACAAATGTATTTGCAAATTCAACCATATACTTCGGATGAATAAGATGATTGAATTTATCACCGATAACCGACCTGTTGAGCGACTTGGAGAACGGGTAAACCGTAACGGGCGTTGCCGCCAGCGAATACGCAGTATGCTTAAATTTCTTTACCTGTGAGGAACCGGAATAGAACGACTGAACATCATTATCAAAAATCAGGTTCACTCCCTGCTCCTCGGCGTAAGCAATAAGGTCCTTTGCTCCTTTCATGCCGCCCAGCTTGGACTCGGGACTGAAATTCATATCAATAGCCGATTCAAGTCCCCCGCCGGACCAGCCGGACATTGTGATAACCAAATTATTTATGTCCTTACCCTTTAAATCATCGATAATACTCTTGACATCCGAAAATGTGGTAAGAGCTTTAACGCCTGTATAGGGGATACCGAGAAAATGCATTGGGGATTTAACAGCTCCGAAAAGGTTAATGTTAAGCGAATTAACATACGAGCTTGTGCCGTCAAGAGGAGACAGTCCCTCTTCGTCAATCAGATACTGTCTGTATCGCTTAGCCATGCCTACATAATTCGAATTATCCTTATCAAGAGGATATATGCGCATGGACATATTGCCGCACATATTATCACTGTAATACATACTTATGGTATCGGCAGTGCCGGTAGCGCTGCGGCGCGTCTGCGTATCACGCAGCAAAAGATGCGAGCTCACACTGTTATATGAGTTATACATTTTACTTACATTGCACTTGATGGCCGCTGTGCCTGCGCCCTGCGTAATTACCGAAAGGTACGCCGCGCCGTTTTTCTGAATTCCGTAAACCGGAAGGCTTATCGTCTCGTTAAGATCAACATAAGATGTACTGTTTGATGAAGCGGTAACGTCGCGATTATATATATATCCGGTATACTGCGACAAATTCTTACAGATTTTATTAAACTCCATAAGCGAACCGCTGCCGTCCGGTATCAGAGCATATCCGCTGTCAGCCAAACCGCCTGCGCCCAAAAACGGAAGCAGTGTAATCTGGGTTATTCTTGCATCTGAGTTTTCCTCGATATCCTCTACTAAAATCTGAACATCAAGATAATCCTCTTTAAGTTCATAAGCAACCGGTATCGAGAAATTACGAGTAGCTCCGCTGAAAACATAAGTCATTATCTGCTTGTTACCGTCATGTTCGGAAACGATATGTGCCTGACATGAAGCAACACTGATAATATCGTAACTCGAATTAAGATAAGTAACTATCAGCTGAGACTGAAGATTTTCCTTATTTGCCGCCTGGGCAATAACGTCTTTTTCCCAGTCAATAGGGTTGGAATACCAAATAGCTCCGGTCTTTTTGTAATAAAGGGCGAAAAAGCCGTTGATATCATTCACATAAAATGCGAGATTATCATTTTCCGACGCAAGAGTGAACTGCGAAAGGTCTGCGACATTACCGGTAGTACCGTCGCCGGTAATATGCTCAGCGTCAACTACAACGTCGGCACCGTCGGGAGTAGTAGTTTCTTCATCGCCGTCTTCTTGGCCGTCAGCGCCGTCCTCGCCTTCGGACGCGGTGTCATCGGAAGCATCGGTTTCGACAACGTAATCGTCCTCAGGCTCTGCAAACGCAAATACCGAGAGCATTGAAATAATCAGACAAGCTGCCAGTATCAAAGATAAAACCTTTTTAAATTTCATTTATCAATACTCTCCTTTCTATCTCATCATTAGCTCTGTAACAATCGTCGCAATAAAGATGTACAGCTGCTGCATAAGGACGACAAACAGGAAAATGATGAAGAAAATAATTGCCATACCTATGAGTGTAATAATAACGTTAAATATAGTTCTGCCCAGCGAATAGTTATGAATAGTCTTGAGTGCAAACAATGCAAGACATACAAACCAAATGTTCAGGCATAAAACAATCATATCAACGAACACATATTCGTCCGCTGTCAGGATATTGGAGGCAACCGTTTCAACAATACGTGCTATTACAAGCGGAATCAGACAATAACAGATGGATATGTAAATATCTATCATGCGTCCTTCGCCGTTAAGCAGTGTACACAGTGCCCAGTTTGCAACAACAAACAGCAAAACCATGAACAGTGACCGTACCAGAACCATAATTACGTTAAAGTCCTGGATACGCGAAGTGTTTTGTATAAAGCCCTTCATTACGTCAAGTATAATTTCCGATATTGTAAAAATCGCCAAAATTATTGTTGCGGAAAATATCGAGCCGTTCTTTTTTTCTTTGAGAGCTTCAATAGTGTCAATGGGATGGTTGATTATTTTAAATGGGTTTATAGTGCCCCTGAAAGCAAAAGCCTTATCCATTTATTGTACACCCCCCTCTTTTTTTTCTTTGATGCTATTAATAATTTTTTTGCCGAAGAAGCGCCAAAGCACAACAAGAATTATCAGAATCAAGATCAATGTCATAAACAGACCGAAATTGCTTCTTATATAGTCTTTTCTGTAAAGCTCGAATGAGCGGGAGTAATTCTCACGGTCATTAGCAAGCTTAAACTCGTTCATAGCTTCCTTATACTGACCGTTCATGTAGTAAACCTTACCAATACCTACATGCGCAATATCCGAATTGGCATTATATCTGAGAACCTCACGCCAAAGCGGCTCTGCCTCGCTGTAAAGACCCTTATTGTAAAGGACAACAGCGTCGTGAAGATACTGACCGTAGTCCGAAAGCTCGTAAACGGTAATACTGCATCCGATTTTATCGGTAATAAGTGTTTTCGTGCCGAGCTTTGCCATTGCCGAGCCCTGAATCATGGTGCCCATCTGCTGACCGGCGCCGCCGTAGACAAATACAAGGTTGCCCTCAGCGTCATACTCAAATATCTTTGAAAGCTTCGAGTCAAGAATAGAGAAGAATCCGTCGTCATCAACGACGATATCAACAAAGTTGTTGTCGTTATCCTTACCCAGCGTCTCAAGGTCACCGTAGTTTTTTGAAAGGCTGTCGGTAATTTTCTTTGTGCTCTTCGTAGTCGGGCTCAAAACATTTGAACCTGTAAAGTTAAGTTTTGAAACCTCATCTATGGAGGACTCACTCGCGATAACTGTCGAGAAGATAAATCCATTCTCGTCTATATCGACATTTTCAAACTCGGTAGGAACGAAAGTAACGAAGTTTTCGTCAGCCTCTTCACCGTAGAATGCACGGAAAATTTGACGCCAGTACATCAGGAAATAGTCCCCGATGTTGAGCTGAACTTTAGGAGCACCGAAGAAACGGACAAAGTTGCCCTCGACGTCAAATTCCAAAATACCGTCAAGACAGCCCTTGGAAATTACATACGCCGCGCCATTGATACCGATTACGACTTTAAATGGCTGATACGTATATGACTCGTCAAATACATCATCGCCGGGCTGCTTGTACTTCATGACAATCTGCCCGTCTTTTGTAAGCTTTAAAAGCGCACCGTTATCGGTATCACAGATATAGATATAGCCGTCCTTATCAACGGTAACACCGCTGGGATTATTCATGTAATAGTCGGATCCGTCAATATCCGTCAGCTTTTTAAATTCCCTGATAAGCTTGAAATTTTTATCAAATATACACATACGACCGCGGGCGTTATCACCGCCCAGGTCAAGAAAGTATATTTCCTCATCGGGACTTACATAAATATCAGTCGGGCTGTGGATAGAGCTTATACCGAGGTCCTCGGCAAGATAAACCTTTTCCGGAGCATAACCGGAGGGACTGCCCACGGTCTCTCCGTAAAAATTATAGTTATAGGGATTATATGGTATATACGCAAGCGCGGGAGCTGCCATCGTAACCGACATTACAACAATGATAAGCGACAGCAAAATTGTTTTAAAGCTTTTTTTCATTTCACTCAACCCCCTTAACCCTTAATACCCGCATGGGCCATTGTCTTAACCGTGCTGCTCTGAGCAAGTATAAAGAATATAATCGGAGGTACAAGCATCAGCACCGACGCCGCGTACGCCTCACCCGCACGGGCAACAGAGCCGGTAGCCGTTATCTGGCTGAGTGCGGTAGGAAGTGTTTTGATAGTTTCCGTATATATATAGGAAGACGATGTTGCGTTCCAGTTTCGCTGGAATGCGAAGATTGCCAGCGTCAGCCACGCAGGCTTGACAGCGGGCATTGCAATACGCCATAGTATCTTCCATTCCCCTGCGCCGTCTATCCGCGCTGCCTCTATCATGGCGTCCGGGATTTCCGACATGTTCTGTTTCAGCAGGAAAGTACCCATAGCGACTGCAATCTCCGGCAGCCAGTAGGCAAAATATGTATCTATAATTCCCAAAGTGGACATTACAAGATATACCGGAATTTCGAGAACACCGCCCGAGAAGAGAAGTGACCATACAACTACGTTGAATATAAGCTTTTTACCCGGGAAATTGTTCTTGGCAAGAGGATAGGCACACATCGCCGCGGCGATAATGTGCAAAACCGTGCCGACAACGGTATTTAGAATAGTATTGAATACATATCTCGAAAACGGAACCCAGGTAGATGACGTAAGGTCAAACAACTGAGAAAAGTTACCAAGAGTAGGCTGCCTTGCAAAAAAGCGTGGCGGGAAAATAAACAGCTCATTATACGGTTTAAACGCCTGAATAACGGAATAGATCAGCGGTAATGCCATAAATGCGCCGTACAGCAGCAGCAAAATATATGTAGTAATATCGCCTGCTATTGCGACTTTATTTCGTCTTAACTTTGACATCTACAATAATCTCCTTTCCATTAATCATGAGAAAAACGTCTCAGCAGTCTGTTTACAATGCCCTTAATACTGAGCATTATAGCAAACAGAACAACAGACAGTGCCGACGCATACCCCAATTCGAACCTCGTATTACCAAAGTCGGAAATATGCAGAACTATCGTATGCGCCGCATAGTCAATAGACGGAAAGCCGACAAGTGCAGATGAAATGCTGCCGACCGAAAAAGCCTGGGAAATCTGCATAACAGCGCCGAACATTAGCGAACCGCCCATCTGCGGGAGGATTATGTAAATAAGCTCCTGAAATCTGTTTCTTATACCGTCGATAGCTCCCGCCTCAACAAGCGACGGGTCAAGGTTCTGAAGACCTGCGACAAACGCCAGAAATCCGGTACCCAAGCTGCACCACAACTGAACGAAAATAACGATATTCAGCATATAATCGGTATTCGTCAGCCACTGAATAGGTTCGTTTATAAGTCCGAACTGAAGCAAAAACGAATTTAAAAGTCCGTACATATCGCCGCTGAAAATATACTGGAAAATAAAATAGATATTTGCAAGCGTCGGCGCGTAGAAGATAACGGTAAACGTCGCTCTGGCAATAGGCGGCAAATCGTTAATAAACCACGCGAATACAAAGCAAAGAAAATACGAAACAGGACCGGTTATAACCGCGAACTGGAAAGTATTTTTCAACGCTATGAGGAAAACCTCATCTTCAAGAAACATTCTCAGATAGTTATCCCAACCTACAAAAACCGGAGCGTTGAGGATATCATATCTTGTAAATGAAAGCACGATCGATGACAGAACCGGAATGATCGTGAACAGCAGAAAAAAGATTAAAAACGGAAGAATAAGAAAATAGTTTACTTTATTATCCTTCATACGTTTCCATGTAAGATGGGCTCTTTCCCCAAATGTAAGCCGCGACTTTTTAAGAAGTTCGACCTCTTTACTGGAAACACTTGCCATTATTTATTCGCCTCCTCCGGAACATACAAGTCATATTCCATACGTTTACGCCAAATCTCGTCATTAATTTGGTCATTATAATAGAACAACATCTCTCTGGGGTTGGTATAATTATTTGTTACATTTCTGAATGCGTTTACAATGGAACGACTTACATAGTAGCCGCCGACAAGTTCGGGATATTCCTTAACCCACTTACGCTGTTCCTTGATGGCGTTGGACTCTTCAGTTGTCCAGTTAAGAAGGTCAAACGCCTCGATATTGGCTGTTGTATATCTGGCAACGGGACCGATGGCCATTTCGATACGGTTGCCGTACTCTGCCATAGTTTCGGCGGAAGTCCACCACTTAAGAAACTCCCAAGAGTCGTCTTGTCTGCGCTTTGCAATCTCAGCGCTGTGAGTATTATTCTTAACTATACAAGCCGCCGTTAGACCAACAGAGCTTTCTGTTCTGTTAATTTTACCGGTCGAATCAACGGTGCCTGGCAGCGGCGCTACGCCCCAAAGACCCTTAAGCTCAGGTGCGGACTCGGCAAGATATGTAATATTTGAATAGGACTCAAATACAAGAGGCATTTCACCGTTTCTGAAGCGTGTATACCAGCTGTAAGACAGCGGGAAGTCATAAAGCGTGTAGTAATTGGTCCATTTTGTAAATGCATCAACGGCATACTCTTCTTCAAATCTTGTCTGAGAGCCGTCCTCATAATATACCTCACCGCCGTTTTGCATAATAAATGTAAAGAACAGGTTGGTTGAGATAGCAGACTCAATACCGACTGACATATTGTTTTCCTGTATAATAGGAAGAATTGCGTCAAACTCGTCCCATGTGTTGGGCACTTTGATTTTCAGTTCTTCGAATACGTCCTTACGGTAGAACATCATAGTAAAGTTCTGTGTTTCGGGAAGCGCAAACGCCTTATGCACCTCATTTCCGTCTGCGTCGACTGTATCCATATTATACGGAACAGTGGCGTAATCGGTAAATCTCTTTATAACCTCATCATAATCGTCATACTCCTTGAGATTTACAAGCGCGTTACGGAAGCCGAGGTTCATCGGCTCAGAGCGCGAAACATGAAGCGCAACATCAGGACCGCGTCCTGCAACAATAGCCTTTGACAAAACGCCGAGAGGAACAAGCGAAACATTTACCTTAATACCCGTATCGGGAGTAAAGTAGTTGTCAACAAGTGTTTTAAGCGTAATAGCCTGGTCACGTCCTGTTCCTACCCACGCCGTGATAGCTCTTTCCTCCTCACTGGAGGTGCCGCCGATAGCGGTATAGTCGTCAACAAACGAAGAGATAAACGCTCTTATCTCATGAGCTGCTTTTTCAAATCCGTTTGACTTATAGCCGGGAGTCTTTACATCAGCGCCGGCAAAAATAATTTTATCAAGCTGCAGCGGGATATCTCTGATTTCAATCATCCACGAACCGAGCGAGCTTATATTATCTTTAAAGGTAGAAAGACGCGAAGGAATAGTATACGGCTTTTCAAGAAAGCTGTCAATCTGTATAGCAAGAGTATTGAGTATCTCGCTTTCTCCGCCGGTATTTGTAGAAACCGCATCAACATTTGCTTTTATAGACTTGAGCGAATCGGTAATCTGAAGCAGCATCGCTTTAAGATCGGAAACGCTTTCAAAAAGTTCATAGTCACGGTTTGTATCGGGCGAGGTACCGGTAATCATTATGATTTTACGGTAGATATAGTTTAGCTGATATACCGCCTGCTCGACATCACGGCTTGCTTCTGCCATATCGCCGATTACGGCCTCAAGCGAAAACGTGTGAGTACCCTTTTCAAGGTAAACCTTATAAGGCTCAAACGTACCGTCCTCTTTTGTTCTTCCCGCAACGGTGTACTGATAACCGGAACCGTAGTCAAACGCCAGTGACTGCGCCTCGTCGAAAGGCACAACATCATCAATATACAGCCTTCTGTATATCGTCGCACCACGCTGGAAAGATTGTCTGTATCTGAAAGACAGCTCATAATATCCGCTCTCTTCAACATTTATCGTATAATTAACTCTGCCAAGGCTTGTGTTCCAGTTGGCGCCGCCGAAGGTATTAAGCGTGGTTTTACTTACACTGTAAGGAGTTACCTTAGGGTCGCTTCTGTCATAGGCATTCTGCATGATGGAGTCTGTCTTATCGACATAATCCTCTGCCTCAAGCTCAAAATACGTCGACGCATCAGCAGCGCCCTTGGCGTCGTTTTGAGCAATGTATTCATCATAGGATATAAGGGAACCGTCATTGTGAATTCTGATCTGCGACATTGCAAAGGTGCCGGAAACAGATTTCAAAGTGATGGTATGCGTACCCTTTTCAAGATAATATTTAAGAGGCTCGTTATAGTTGCCGTTCGGCTCGTAGAAATCAAGCGTCAGCCATTTCGGCGACAGAACCTGCGCCGGAAGCAGTTCATTTCCGACCGAGTCATAGCTTGCCTCATCGCTCTCGTCAGCCCAGTTACGCTTGAGCGTTAAGCTCTCCGTGCTCGAAAATGGAGCTTCTCCGTCAATGTAGACAGCAAATTCAAGGTCTCTTGTAATTTTATCCGCCATCGGGAAATATGTAAGCTCTAACGCATACATACCCGTTTCGGGAATCTGCACCTCATACACAAACTCGCCGTTTTTATCTACCTTAACGACGCCGTTTTTACCCTCGTATGAGTCAAGCTTCTGTGCGCCGGCTGTCGTTGAAACATAGTTTCTCGGATCAATAACAATCGGTGACAGCTTCTTGTCGTACTCGGCATATTTTTGATAATAATCGTCGTACATACCGGTACGCTCAAAGCCCTCAATGTGGAGCTTTTTTAGTTCTTCGTCACTTACTTCTTCCACGCCCACTTGACCGTCGCCGTTGATGATAACATCATTCTCATCCGCCTCCGGCATAACAGACTCATCTTCCGACGTCTCGCCGCCCTCCGCGTCATCAAGAACGCCGTCCGACGCAGAATTTTCATCCGCACCGTCCGCAGGCTCCGCAAAAGCGAATACGCCGAAAGACGAAAGAAGCATAACAACAGCTAACAGCATGAGCATCATTCTGAAGAAAAATCTTGACATTTTGCTGTTATACATTATGGATACCTCCGCTTCAATAATATACATGTCGTATTGCACAGCATTTTGCAAAAAGTCACTGTCCGAACCGGCAATTCCGACAGTTCACATAATTGCATACTGCTTTACATTAGTTGATTATAACAAAATTTCGAAATCAATGCAATAATAATATTAATAAAAAAAGAACAAAGCATGTACAATGTGCGTTATTTTTCAAAATCTGCATTTTTAAGGGCTCTTATTTATTTTAATTAAAAAATAAATTGTGCAACTTACCCAAAAATATACCTTTCACAATTTTAACATGGCGTTTTTTAGACATATTGCACAATTTGTAAACATTATTTAATTATACTTCTTCAGTAAATCGGTTTTTATTTGCCACAGCTTAGGTGTTAAATCGACATAATATTTATGCGGATTTTCAAATCTCTTAACCTCATCCCAAAGAGTATCTATCTGCGCCAGACAGTATTCGCGGATATCACACGCGCGCGGTTTATTATACACAAGCTTTCCCTTGATAAACACGGGTTTGAGAATATTGACGGCAGTAAAGTTATCCACTTCTTTTTGTTTCCATGTATAAACGGGATCAAACAGTGTATACGGTTTTGAATCATCTATTTGCTCGTCAAACAGAGAAACAAGATCTGCCATCGCCTTTCCCGTTTCATTGGAATAAAATCTGTACACCTTTTTAAAATGAGGAAGAGTTATTTTTTCAACGTTTTCCGACACTTTTATTTTCGGAATTACCGTTCCGTTTTTATCTTCAACGGCAACAAGCTTGTACACTCCGCCGAAAACCGGCTCGCTTTTTGACGTTATAAGTCGTTCGCCGACGCCGAAGGAGTCTATCTGTGCACCCTGCACAATTGTATCGCGGATTATATACTCGTCAAGAGAGTTTGACACCATTATACCGCAGTCGGGGAAGCCGCTCTCGTCAAGTATTTTTCGCAGTTTTTTCGTGAGGTAGGTTATATCTCCCGAATCAATACGCACGCCCTTGGGGCGGAATCCGAGCGGAACAAGCACTTCATTGAAAACCTTAACAGCGTTTACTATGCCGGATTTAAGCACATTATATGTATCGAGAAGCAGAACGCAATTATCGGGATATATTTCGGCGTATGCCTTGAACGCCTCATACTCGCTGTCAAAATTCTGCACCCAGCTATGAGCCATCGTGCCGCCTGACGGGATACCGTAAAGCATATCGCACAGCGTGTTGGAGGTACCGGTGCAGCCTGCAATATAAGCCGCACGTGCGCCCAGCAGAGCGCCGCTGTAGCCCTGGGCGCGCCGCGAACCGAATTCACTGACAGCGCGGCCCTGAGCCGCACGGACAATGCGGGACGCCTTTGTAGCAATCAGAGACTGGTGATTTATTGTCAAAAGCACCATCGTCTCCAACAGCTGAGCCTGAATTGCGGGACCGCGGACAATAAGAATCGGCTCTCCCGGAAAGATTGGCGTACCCTCCGGCACGGCGTAAACATCGCAGGAAAACTCAAACGTTTCAAGGTATTTCAAAAACTCCTCGCTGAAAATCCCCTTGGAACGCAAAAACCCAATCTCATCACTGTCAAACTTCAGGTTTTCCATATAGTCTATAACCTGTTCAAGACCCGCCGCGATGGCAAAACCGCCGCCGTCGGGGATTTTTCTGAAAAACATATCAAAATAAACTATTTCATTGCTCTTGCCTTTTTCAAAATAGCCGTTGCTCATCGTAAACTCGTAGAAGTCAGCGAGCATGTTAAATCTAACATTGTTTTCACACATCATTTTAATTTACCTCACTTTTTGACAAGTATATATCATTTATCATCCAATTTCAAGTCCGCAAGCTCTTTTCTGGTAAATCTTTGGTTCAGTATCTTTAAAAGGAAGCGGTTGGACACCCCATCCTGCACGCCAAGAAAGCGCAAAAGCGCACTCTTTCTTCGGCGTGAGCCGTCGGTGCCGGTATATCCCAGCTCATACAGGTCGGACACGGTGATTTTATCGCCGTCCTTTGACGCATTCGGCGAATGCTCCAAGAAACTGAGCGGCACACAGAATCTTTCAAGGCAGCGCACAAGCACATCATCGGAAATTCCCTCCACACCTAAAAAGCCCTGCGCGGACGGCACGTTTTTACGCGGTTCCTTGCCGCAAATTTGAGGGACAAAAACATCGGTGATATCACAGTCATGCAGAATTTTAGATAAAAACACACGTATTTTATATCCGGCGCTGTCGCTGTCGGTTATGACAATCACACCGTTTTTTGAAAGCGCCCTCAACGAAGCATGAAGCTTTTTATCGTTAAAAACCCGAAATCCACCCACGGCAATCACCGGTGCGTCAACGATGTTTTCGAGTTTCAGCTTGTCATACCTGCCCTCAACAACAATCAGCTTGTCAGTATGCAGCTTATCCACGGCTGCGCCTGCCTACGACATCCGCCAAAAACACGGTGATTAAATCTCGCTTGTTAAACGGCGCACTTTTCAGCTCACGGTCCAGCTTTAAACACAGCAGCACCGCGTCATGCAGAAATTCTATACTCATGCCTTTGGCATTTTTCAGTGCCTTCGCCGCTGCAAAAGGTTTCATCGAAAAATCCCGGACCATATCGCTCTGGGTTTTTCCGCCGTTCAGCGCGGCGCGCGCGTGCCACAGATCTAAAAAAGCGCGGTAAAACACATTTGCAATCATAATATCATCGGTATTCTGACGGTAAAGTCTGTCTATAACCGAATTCACCCTATCGTAATCACCTTTGCAGAATGCGTCGATAATCTCAAATCGGTTTGCCTCAATGCTCCTTGTAACAAGCCTGTCGATATCCCGGCGCGCAACGGTGTTACCCGCCACGCCGCTGCACAGCTTGGATATTTCATTGTTAAGCGACAGCATATCCGTATCGGCAATTTCAAGCAGATAGCGTATATCCTCGCCCGAAATGCTCTTTCCCTCGCTTTTGAAATGCCGCGCCGCCCATGAAACAAGCCCTGACGGCGACGGCTTGTCCACCTTAGCACAGACGCCGCCGCAGCTGTCAATCGCCTTTAAGAGCGCAGCGTTGCTCACGCCGTTTTTAAGCTGCGTATCCAAAAACACAACCGTACAGAAATCGGGAATTTGGCTGAGCACTTTAGTAAAATCAACCGTAAAATTCTTTTTAAGCAGAGAATTGTCAAAATCGATAATACCCACGGCTTTTCTGTCCGACATTGCCGGATAGCCGTTTATAATATTTTCAAATTCAGCAAGGTCAAACGCGCGCCCGTCAAGCTCGACGGCATTGAATTCGGGCAGCGCGGTTACAGCGCCGTCCATCAGCCGAGTATAATAGTGACGCTTAAGATACTCCTCGTCGCCGTAGATATAATACAGCCGCTGAAAATCCTTTTTTTTAAAATTTTCGGTAATTGTTTTAATACTCATTTTATGAAAGTCTGTATCCTTTTTTATCTAATCTGAAAGTAATTGTTCCCCTCTCGTCGGTGCGCAGAACCTCCGACACTGCTTCAAGTCTTGCAAGCGCCTTTTTGCCGGGATGACCGTAGCCGTTGTCGCGCCCGACGCTTATAACGGAATACCTCGGCGAATACAGCTCAAGTATCCACGCAAGGGAAGAGCCGTTTGCACCGTGGTGCGCCGCAAGCAGAATATCACAGTCAAGCGCATCTCCGTAATCAAGATACAAACGCTCCTCATAAACATCCATATCTCCCGGGCACACAACCGAGCTTTCAGCAAAGCTCAGCTTATACAGCGCGCTCACATTCGTATCAGATATCAGCCGGTCCGCAATAGAAACAAACGCAGAAAGCTCGGCGCCGTTTAAAACAGAAAAAGAAACATCGTCCTCAAGCACATAAACTTGCGTTCCGTTTTCCGCGGCGCGGGAAAGCGAGCGTTCTATTTTCGCATCGTCTGCGAAATTCGGATATATTATTTTATCAATTTCATATGAATTAATCAAGTAGTCAAGATATTTTATATGGTCAAGGTCCGTGTGGGTAAGAGCAACAAGCTCAATCCTTTTTACCGACCTGTACCGCAAGGTTTCAATCAGCCTGTCAGAATACTCGCCGCCGCAGTCTACGATAACGGCATGCTCATCCTTGCTGAAAACGGTACAGCTTCCCTGCCCCACATCGACAAAATCAACCGTAACGGTATCTCTGCTAAATATAAAGTTTACGCCAAACAGCAAGCAGCAAATCACCGCATATCCCAAAACAAACGGGTACACACGTTTTTCGGGCAGTCTTGCATTATAAACGAAAATGCCGATGACAAGCACCGCAAGCACTGCAAACACGGGATAAAAATATTCATATTCTGCAGTGACAGAGGTATATTTCAGCCCGTATTCAAAATCCGTAACATAGCTTACAAATTTATATAATACCGAAACTACGGCGCCTGCGAAAGACGCCAAAAACGGAAAAAGAACCGCCGCAAAGCCCATATAAAACATTAGCTGCACCGGGAGTATGAGCAGCAGATTGGAAAGCGGCGACAAAAGGTTGACCTTGCCGAACATCAGTACAAATACAGGCAGGCACCCGACGCATGCGGAAAGCGAAACCGAAACAGATCCGAAAACAGCGTTGACAATCCTTTTTACAACGCTGTTTTTAATTTTGAACAGCCGTGCAAAATTGAATATACGCGCAAAAACAATTATTCCGAGCGTCGCACAGACGGAAAGCAGAAACGACGGATTTCGGATATTGTACGGAGACATTAAAAGTATTACAAAAACCGCAAATAAAAGAGATGTAAGACTGTCGGAAAATCTGTTGAAAAGTCTGCCGCCGTACATTACCGATATCATAACGGCCGAACGGATACAGGACACGGAAAATCCGCTGAGCACCAAAAACAGAGCCGCAGCAACAAAGGAGAATACCGAGCGCAGCTTATATCCCACGCCGAAAACAGAGAGAATAAATTCAAAAAACAAAACGGCGAACATAAGATGCATTCCGCTGACTGACATCACGTGAGACATGCCGATTTCGGAAAATTTATTTAAAAAGACAGCTGAAATTTCGCTCTTATCACCCAGTATCATTCCCTTTATAAAAGCAGAGGCATCCGCGTCATTAAAGTTTATTCTGTCTGCCGCAAAATTTCTGATTTTAAAGAATTGATGAGAAAGAGCTCCGGAGTCGTACGGGAGGGTCACCGAAAGCTTTGTAACATAAGCGCTGATATGTACGCCGTCGGAATCAAATTTGTCATTATCCTGAGTTTCAAACACATTAAACTCAGCTTTGATTTTCGCGCTCGGCACAAGCTCAAGTTCCCCGCCGTCATCGTAATAAAGGCGAACCTTACAGCCCGCAGGGAGATCGGAGGCGCCGCCTGTTATCTCGTTTATTTTAACATCAATTGCAAGGCTGCCGCCCAAAGTACGGCTTGACTGAGAAATCACGGTGCAGTCTGCCGTTAACGTCTGACCGTTAAGCCTGCACGCCCTTTCATAAGAAAATTTATAATATACAAAGAAAGACAGCGCCATAACAGCCGAAAAAGCAAGCATAAGCAAAACCGTGCGGCGCAGCTCAAACTTTTGCGGCAGAACAAAAAGCATCGAAAACAGCAATGCACAAAAGCATGCAAAAATCATACCGCTTTTTAAAAACGAGCACACAAACGCACTGACAGCGCCGCAAAGACACATACAAAACAGCGGACGTGCCTTAATAAAACCTCTCATGTTACCACCCTTTACACAGCTAAGTATATAATGTATTTACGGCAATGTAAATATCAAGAGGAATATTTAGCTTAATATTATAAGAATCCGCATAAAATCAAGCAAAAATCAGTCGAGTTGTGAAATATTTCATAACAAAATAACCTGCGCAGCAAAGGTACGCAGGTTATTTTAATATTAAGGTTTACTTTCCCTGTATGCTTTTTGCAATCTTTTCAAGCTGGTCTACGCTCTCGATTTTAACACCGCTCTGCTTAATATTCTCGCGTATATATTCAGGCAGACTGTCCATGTACTCTCCGATGCTCTTTTCATTGTCCGGCATATTATCACCTCCGCAACTTATTATTTACACTTTTGGGCATAAAATACATTAAGAGGAGCGGAAAATTCCGCTCCTCTTTCAGAAATCAGATATACTATTTAAAGAATTATACAGATAAGTCCGCCGCTGCCCTCATTGATAATGCGTGACAGTGTTTCCTGGAGCTTGTAGCGCGCATCCTCCGGCATCTTGGAAAGCTTGTTCTGAAGCCCCTCGTTGACAAGCTCATGAACGGATTTGCCGAAGATGTTGGATTCCCAAATCTTCTGCGGATTTTCCTCAAAGTCCTCCATGAGATACATAATGAGCTCCTCGCTCTGCTTCTCGCTTCCGACAATAGGGCTTACCTCCGCCTTGATGTTCGCCTGAATTATGTGATAGGACGGTGCGCTCGCTTTCAGCTTTACGCCGAAGCGTCCGCCCTGCTTAAATATTTCCGGCTCGTCTAATCTGAGATCCTCCATACCCGGATTTACAATACCGTAGCCTGTCGCCTGCGCCTCCTCAAAGGCGGATTTTATCTTATCGTATTTTTCCTTTACGGAGGACATGGCGGTGATAAACTCGATAAGCTCACCGTCGTTTGCAATATCAACGCCCGCCGTCTCACTGAGAATTTTATAATAAAGCTCTTTGTCAAAATCAAGCTTTATATCAGCGCTGCCCACGCCCAGATCCATGCCGGACAAGCGGCAGCTTTCCAGCCGCTCCATATCGGAAAGACCGGCCACCATCTTTTTGACCTCACGTATATTGTGCAGGTCGCGCGCACTGTCTGTAAGCGCCGCGCAGATGTCTCGCTTTAGCCAGTGAGAGCTGTCAAGACTGTTTATCCACTCCGGGATATTAACCTCTATCTGCTTTAGCGGGAATTCCATCAGAACAGTTTTGATTATATCAAGTATCTCGCTCTGGTCAAGCTCAAGACAGTTGACGCACATGGCGGGCACGTCATACTCCTCCTCCAGCCGCGCACGCAGAGTCTGCGCGCTGTCGCTGTCCGGGAACATTGAGTTCACAAGCAGCACAAACGGCTTATCTATCGCCTTGAGCTCGTCTATTATCCTGCGTTCCACCGGCTCGTAATCGGAGCGCGGAATTTCGCCTATACTACCGTCTGTCGTGATTACAAGACCGATTGTCGAATGCTCGCAGATGACCTTTCTTGTGCCGATTTCCGCCGCCTGCTGAAATTCCATTTCGTTTTCATCCCACGGCGTCATTACCCGGCGCGGCTGTTCGTTCTCTATGTAACCCAGCGCGCTGTCCACAACGTAGCCCACGCAGTCTATCATACGCACATTGAAGTGCGCGTTATCGTCCATAACAATCTCCACAGCCTCATCAGGTATAAACTTGGGCTCGGTGGTCATGATGGTTTTTCCGGCGGCGGACTGAGGCAGCTCGTCAACCGCGCGCTCGCGCTTAAATTCATTGGGAATATTGGGAATAACGAGCGTCTCCATGAATTTCTTTATAAACGTGGATTTGCCCGTGCGCACAGGTCCTACCACCCCGATATAGATGTCCCCGCCCGTGCGCGTTGCAATGTCGCGGTATATGTCTGTTTGCGTCGCCATCTTATGCTCCTCCGTATCATACTTTCTTTTGTACATGATTATGAGAAGCACGGATATTTTATGCACACATTTTTTTGCCTGTACACAAGTTTATTTTACGGCAGTATATCCCGTCTTTTCAATAAGCTCTTTTCCCTGCGCGCCCTTTATCCATTCAAGAAGGCGCGCGGTATTCTCCGTTTTATCCTTTCTTGTCACGGCGTAAAAATCATCGGAGATTGGATATGCTCCGTTTTCTATATTCTCGCGCACGGGTTTTACTCCGTTTACGCTAAGCAGCTTAATCTGATTGCTTTGAACCATATTTGTCGAATAGAAGCGGAAGGAAAAGCCGAGCGCATTTTTATGATTTTTATAGACAGCAACTCTTTGTATAATATCGCCCATGCCGCCGGATACATCTTCCTGCATCGGCTCCGCAAGCGGCGTGCCGTCCATAAGACGAATCAGCGCGCTTTGGCTGCCGCTGCCCTCATTGCGCTGATATGCCTTGATTTTACCAAGCCCCGGCACGCCAAGCTGCGACCATTTGGATGTCCTGCCCGAATATATATCCTTAATTTGGTCAACCGTGATATTTTCAAACGGGTTTTTAGAATTAACAAAAAACACAAACGCCTCTTTGCCTATCGGCGTAAACTCCAGCTCGACGCCGCTGTTTTCGGCATATTTCATCTGCTCATCTGACGGTGCGGCGACAAAAATCATATCCGCCTCGCCGCTGACTATTTTTTCATAGGCGCCCGTCGTTTTAGAACAGGTCAGGTAACCCTCATCACACTGTATCTGTTCGGGATAAACCGCTTTTGCAAAAGCACTGTATACGGGATAAAGCGCGGTTGCGCCGTCAAGACGCGGAAAATCGGAATCCATTTCAAGCTCGCACGGCGCATCCAAAACCGCCGTTTTGGCCGCACTATTATCCGGAGCATAATCGTAAAGCAGACTTTCGTTTCCCTCCGAAACCTCCGGCAACGAAGAAAGCCATGAGCGGTAGCTTTTATATCCGACAAACGCGCATATACAGACCGCAAAAGCCGTAAGCGTACAGATAATAATCGGTTTTTTATTCATCGCTCCCCATATGGAAAGCAAGATTATCAGCGCCGCAAGCACCACGATTATTCCGGATATTATCTGCAAAACCGCATACCCGAAATACAGCGCCGTAAAAATCCACAGATAGAACAGCGCGGGAAATATGAAAGCAACTGTGCCGACTGTAAGCAGCACCCTGCCCACGGTTTTGTTTTTAACATAGCAGATGATACCGATAATAAAAAATATCACGGCGACCACACACAAAATGTTGAAAGTCATTGTTATCCCTCCTTTCTTACAGTATAGCATATATGCGTGCAAAAAGCAAAAGGCTCTGAATTTTCAGAGCCTTTACATTTAATTTAAGAGAACAATTACATCTCAGCGAAATATTTGATTGTTCTAACCATCTGGCTGGTGTAGGAGTTCTCGTTGTCATACCAGGATACCACCTGCACCTGATAGGTATCGTCGTCAATCTTTGTAACCATTGTCTGGGTCGCGTCAAAGAGAGAACCGTAGGTGATACCGATAACATCGGAAGATACAAGCTGCTCCTCGGTGTAGCCGAAAGAAGCGGAAGATGCAGCCTTCATGGCGGCGTTAATACCGTCAACAGTAACATCCTTGCCCTTTACAACCGCCACAAGAATTGTTGTAGAACCGGTCGGTACGGGAACACGCTGAGCAGAACCGATAAGCTTGCCGTTAAGCTCGGGGATAACAAGACCGATTGCCTTTGCGGCACCTGTGGAGTTAGGAACGATATTTACGGCAGCGGCACGTGCACGGCGCAGGTCGCCCTTTCTGTGGGGACCGTCAAGAACCATCTGGTCGCCGGTAAAGGCATGAACGGTTGTCATGATACCGCTCTGAATAGCAGCGTAGTCGTTGAGAGCCTTAGCCATGGGAGCCAGGCAGTTTGTCGTACAGGAAGCAGCAGAGATAATCTTGTCGTCCTTTGTAAGAGTCTTTTCGTTAACGCTGAAAACAATTGTGGGCAGATCATTGCCGGCAGGAGCGGAGATAACAACCTTTTTTGCGCCCGCGTCGATATGAGCCTGAGCCTTTGCCTTTGAGGTATAGAAGCCCGTGCATTCCAAAACAACGTCAACGCCGATTTCACCCCAGGGCAGATCCTTTGCGTCCTTCTCAGCATAAATTTTGATTGTCTTGCCGTCAACCGTGATGGAATCTTCACCGGCAGTTACTTTGTCGGCAAGAGCATATCTGCCCTGAGCCGAGTCATACTTTAAAAGATGAGCGAGCATTGCGGGGTTTGTAAGGTCGTTGATAGCTACAACCTCATAACCCTCTGCGCCGAACATCTGTCTGAAAGCAAGTCTGCCGATTCTTCCGAATCCATTGATAGCAACTTTTACCATTTTTATATCCTCCGTTTAAATAAAAATTTTCCAACGAGTATTGTATAATATTATATCCGATTTTGCAACCACTTTTTCGGTTTTTTAAAAAAATATTAATGCGCCGGCGCGAACTTAAGTATAATTTGTCTGTCGAAAATCAAATAACGCAATGCAATTGACAAATCACATCATAATATATATAATTAGTCTATATTCAGAATTCGGGGGAAATTTATGAGTAAATATCCAAAAGAGGGTCGCCGCGTCAAGACGCTGCCGCCCATGTCATATGTTATGCCTTATATCATGAAGACGAGAAACACGTCCATGAATTATATAAAAGACGCCATTGACATTGAAAAAGCAGAGGCATACATCCGCAAAAAGAGACAGGAGGGGCTGTCCTCTTTCGGCATGCTGCACATTTTTCTTGCGGTTTACGCAAGGACGGTATCGCAAAAGCCCGGCATAAACAGGTTTATCCGCGGGCAGAAAATTTACACGCGCGATCACATTGAGGTCATGATGACCATAAAAAAAGAAATGACGCTTGAATCGCCCGACACATGCATAAAGTTTTACATGAGCCCGGGCGACACCGCAGATACGATTTATCACAACTTTAACAAGCTGGTGGAAGAAAACAAAGCAAAAAGCGGAAACGGCGAAAGCAGCTTTGACTCGACGGCGCGCATTCTTACTTACATACCGGGCGTAATGTTAAGATTTACGGTTGGGTTTTTGAGATTTATTGACTATTTCGGACTTCTGCCGAGGTTTTTAACGCACATCAGCCCGTTCCACGCCTCGCTTGCCATCACCTCTATGGGCTCGCTGGGAATACCGCCGATTTATCATCATCTGTATGATTTCGGCAATATTCCGGTGTTCATTTCATATGGCGCAAAGCGACGGGAAAACGAGCTGGACAAAAACGGTCAGCCGGTGACAAGACGGTATATTGACATCGCGGTCGTAACGGATGAGCGGGTTTGCGACGGATTTTATTTTGCATCGGCGCTCAAATACATGCGAACGCTTTTCAACAATCCCGAGCTTTTGGACACTCCGCCCGAAACCATTATCAAGGATATCAAATGAAAGAGCATATTAAAATAATTTCCAAAAACAAAAAAGCGTATTTTGACTACTTTATTTTAAACACCTACGAGGCGGGAATCGAGCTGTACGGAACCGAGGTAAAGTCCGTGCGTGCGGGAAATGTCAACCTCAAAGACAGCTTTTGCAGCATCGACAAGGGCGAGCTGTTTGTCAGAGGCATGCACATTTCACCCTACGAAAAGGGCAACGTATTTAATCGCGAGCCGATGCGGCACAAAAAGCTGCTTATGCACAAGCGGGAAATCATGACGCTGCTTGGAAAGGTCAAGCAGGACGGGCTGTCGCTCATTCCGCTGTCCGTCTACTTTTCCGGCTCGAAGGTTAAAGTCGAGGTGGGGCTGTGCCGCGGCAAAAAGCTGTACGACAAGCGCGCCGTAGAATCAAAAAAACAGGCGGACCGCGACATACAAAAAACACTGCGCGAAAGAAACAGATATTGATTTTATCCGAAAGGAAATTTTAAAAATGATTTATAAGACAAAAGACATTGAGCTTGATTATTCCAAGATTTCGGCGCCGCATATTGATTATGTGCCAAAGCTAAAGCTGTTTGTCGCAAACGACAGCGACGAAAGTTCAAAGTATACGCCCGACCGTCCGACTGTCCTGATACTTCCCGGCGGAGGGTACAGCATGACCTCGGAGAGGGAGGCAGAGCCTATCGCCATGCACTTTTTGGCGCGCGGCATGAACGCCGCAATACTCTATTACAGCGTAAGACCGGCAGTATTCCCCGTCGCGCTGCTGGAGGCGCTGACGGCGGTCAAATATCTGCGCGAGACGGCACGGCAGTATCACGCAGACACTAATAAAATTTACGTCTGCGGTTTTTCAGCGGGCGGACATCTTGCCGCGTGCGTCGGCACGCTGTGGAACGGCAAAGAGGCGCGCGGGTATTTCGGCGACGATACGCAAATTCTGAGACCGGACGGACTTATTTTAGCTTATCCTGTCATCATCAATGATTTTGACGGCGAGAAAATGATGCACAAAGGCTCATTCAACAATCTTTTAGGTGAGGAAAACCGCGACAACCGTGAGATGTTAGAGTACCTGTGTCTTGACAGGCGCGTATCCAAGTCAACTCCGCCGACGTTCATTTGGAGTACGTTTGAGGATGCGGGCGTACCGTGCGACAACACACTGCGCTTTGCAACCGCTTTAAAGAAAAACGGCGTACCGTTTGAAATGCACATATACGAAAAAGGTCCTCACGGAGCGGCAACTGGTGACCTTGTAACCAACGACAAGACATACCGACTCAAAAACTGGCTTAAAGAGGTCTGCGACTGGATAGAGGACACAAGAAGCGCATACATTGACTGAGTTTACAGACACAGGTTATAAAAGGATAAGACTGCTATTGATTTTTTCAGTTAAACGGCGTATAATTATTAGTAGGGAACAGCGTTTTCCTTACTGTCTGTGGGCGCAATGGTTTCGACGGGGACCGGACGGCACCGTAAGCGGATAGCGGCGCACAACCGCTTTAAAATGTGCAATTTAAAATTAAACGCTAACAATAATAAATTAGCTTACGCTGCTTAATTGCGGCGTCATCCGAGTGCGAGGGACCACGGGCGCAGGAGGGTGTCACATTCAGTGGTGAACGGACACCGCAAAGCTTTGCGCGGCTGTCTGTAATATGAAGCTACCGAAAAACGCAGTTTGCTTTATGACGGCGTTTGGAGGGAATGTAATTATAAAGCTATATCCGTAGAAAGCGATGCAACAAAGTTTTCGGACAGGGGTTCAACTCCCCTCGCCTACACCATAACTGGACACCAATTTTGATACAATGCGTATCTTGATTGGTGTCCAGTTTCTTTTTATAAAGTCCTTGATTTGCAAGGCTTTTTCAACACTTTTTAACGATATAAGGCTCTGCGGTGCTCCGAAAACGGTCGTTGCAGAGCCTTTTTCATTTTCACCCATAACACCTTTTAACGAAGGGTCGAGGGGTGTGCATTTTCGGCAAAAAGGGTGTGCACATTTTAATTATTCCTCAAGAGCGCAAAAGAAAGGCCGCAAAACCTGTTCGCCCAAAATACGAACGACCTTGCGACCTTGTATCTTATTCTCCGACCTTGACCTCTGTGCCGTTCTTGAAAACGAAGGTAATCGCACCGTTCCTGTGGACGATTGCCTTCTCGACCATCACCGTCCAGATGGTGTCGCTCCACTCACGCAGCACCACCGGCTGTTTTTTGAGGGTGCGGATGTAAAGTGCCATTGCCTTGTCTTGCTGACTTTGCGTAGTACGCAGGTTCTGTAACCGCTCCAGTTCCGCAGCGGCTTTTTCGTAACGCTCGGTGAGGGCTTCATACTTTCTCAGATAAGCCTCCTGAGACTGCGTCGTGGAAGCGTTTTCCTTGACTGCCGCCTTGACCAGTTCGGCTACGACCTGCGTTTCCTCAAGCTGCCGTTCAATTTCTGCGTCCAATTCCGCAAAGTCTGTCAGCGCACGGCGCATGGTTTCGCAGTCCTTGATGATCTGCTCTCGGTTCTCTATCATCCGGTTGTAGGCTTGAGTGAAAAGCCGCTGCACGGTTTCCGTGTTTACCGTGGGAGTATGGCAGCGTTCTTCAACCTTGAACTTGCTGTTGCATTGCCAGATGGTGCGGCGGTAGCGGTCGGTGGAATGCCAGACCTTTGAGCCGAAAAAGCCGCCGCAGTCCTCACAGACCAGCTTGGCTGAAAGAACGCTCTTTCCGCTGTAGGCTCTGCCCAATGCTTTCCTCCTGGCAAACTCCGTCTGCACATGATCCCATTCATCCGGGTCAACAATGGCAGGGTGGCTGCCTTCCACATAGTATTGCGGCACCTCACCCTCGTTGGGCTTCATCCTCTTTTCCAGAAAATCAACCGTGAAGGACTTCTGGAGTAGCGCATCCCCCTTGTACTTTTCATTTTGCAGAATGCTGGTGACCGTGGTCTTGCTCCATTTATCTTTGCCGCCCGGTGACGGAATCCCCAAGTCCTCCAAACATCTGCAAATGGCGGCTTGGCTCTTGCCGTCAAGGAAAAGACGGTAAATCAGCTGAACAACTTTCGCTTCGCTTTCCACAATGGTAGGTCTGCCGTCCTCACCCTTTTCGTAGCCAAGGAAACGTTTATAGGCAAGATGCACCTTTCCGTCAGCGAAGCTCTTACGCTGTCCCCAGGTGATGTTTTCCGAAATGCTGCGGCTTTCTTCTTGGGCAAGGCTCGACATGATGGTGATGAGCAACTCACCCTTGCCGTCAAATGTGAAAATACCTTCCTTTTCGAAGTAACATTCCACGCCGTTTTCCTTCAGCTTGCGGATGGTGACCAGACTGTCCACGGTGTTCCTGGCAAATCGGCTGACTGACTTTGTGACAATGAGGTCGATTTTTCCGGCAAGAGCGTCCGAAACCATGCTGTTAAAGCCGTCTCGCTTTTTGATGTTACAGCCGGAAATGCCCTCATCCGTATATACTTTTACGAAGTCCCATTCCGGCTTGGACTGTATGAATTTGGTGTAGTAATCCACCTGGGCTTCGTAGCTGGTGAACTGCTCGTCGCTGTCGGTGGAAACACGGGCATATCCTGCAACACGCCGCTTCTGCGCGGCCACCTTCGGCAGGTGTGTCAGCGGATTGATGGTTGCGGGTATCATGGTTACTTTAGGCATTGTGCTTGCTCCTCTCTAAGGTTTTTCGGCGTGCAGCTTCCTTCATCTCGTCCGTCCAACTTTCTGCTCTGGAACGGTCTTTCCATGTGCGTGTCACTTCCGAGCCGTCTTTGAAGCAGAAAACCAGAATGTTTCCGTTGCATACCCGAATACTCTGTACCCGACTGTGTAGCTGTTCCCGTGTAAAAGCCTTTACACCCAGAGCGTCGACTGTGACCTGCTGAAGTGTTGTTTCCGGTATCTGCTTAGAAGCGCAGGCGGCTTTTCCGAGCGTATTAAAGGTTCCGCATACCCAAACGATGCCCGTTTTGGTGGTCTTGCGGCGGTAGTTCTTTCCGCAGATGTCGCACACCAGAAGGCTTGTGAATGGGTATGTGGTTCTCGGCGCTGGCTTCTTATTGAACTGAGCCGCCCGCCGTGCCTTCTCAGCTTGGACCGCTTGAAAGGTCTCCATGTCAATAATGGCTTCGTGTGTATCCTCTGCATGGTATTTCGGCAGTTCACCGTGGTTGATGACGGTTTTCTTCGTGATGTGGTTTTCACGGAAGGTCTTTTGCAAAAGCAGATTGCCCGTATAGGTGTAGTTACTCAGTATCTTGGAAACCACAGACTGGTTCCATTTCCCACCGAAGCGGGACGGAACACCTTCTTCCGTCAGCCGTTTGGCAATGGCCAGATAGCCGTCACCGGCAAGGTACTCGTTATAAATGCGGCGGACAAGCTCGGCTTCCATCGGAACAATTTCGTACCGTCCGTCTTTCAGCCGATAACCCAGCATGGCTCCGTTCCACGGCATTCCCTCCTCAAAGTTCCGCTTGATGCGCCACTTTTGATTCTCGCTTGCGGAGCGGCTTTCTTCCTGCGCATAGGACGCCAGAATGGTCAGCATCAGTTCGCCGTCGGCGCTCATGGTGTGGATACTCTGTTCTTCAAAGAAAATGTCCACCTCCCAGGCTTTGAAATCACGGACGGTCTGCAGCAGCGTGACCGTATTTCGTGCAAAGCGGGAGATGGACTTGGTGATCACCATATCGATTTTTCCGGCACGGCAGTCGGCAATAAGCCTTTGAAAATCCGCTCTGGAATCCTTCGTGCCGGTCTTGGCTTCATCGGCATAGACGCCTGCATAGAGCCAGTCGCCGTTTCTCTGGATGAGTTCGCTGTAATGGCTGACCTGTGCGGACAGCGAGTGGAGCATGGCATCCTTGCCGCTGGAAACACGGGCATAGGCTGCAACTCGCTTTTTACGCTCCAGCTTCGGCGGTTTTGATACGGTGGTTACTCTTCCTGACATTGCGTCACCTCCTTGTAGTGTGACATATTACCTCTGAACTCACCGTATAGCAAGTCAATACCGCGATATAGACTACACGAAGATATCCCGTATTTTTCGGCCATAATTGTATCAATCGTGGCGTAATCCTCCGGGGTTAAAATCCCCATCGACAGCATCTGTTTTGCCTGTAGCATGGCGGCAAGATACTGCGCCAATCGCTCTCTGTAGGCGTCATTCATCACAGCCACGCACCCTTCCGAAGCGGTCTGCGATATAGCAGGCGTGAGAGCAATATTTCCTGTGGTTATTCCCGTAGGCAGTAAAGTGCCGTCCGCAGCACTCGCAGGTGTACTCATAAACCGCCTTTCGGTTGACGCACTCCGGGTGTGACTTCCACCATGCGGTGCGGCAGACCTCCGAGCAGAACTTTTTCGGCTTCTGCTTGGGCATGATTTTTATCAGCTTCCCGCACTGCTTGCAGGCAACGGTATTCTTTGCGCTGTCGCCCAAACCGCTGCGGCGGCAAAAGGAGCGCACCGTATTGTCCGAAATGCCGAGTTGCTCGCCGATTTTCACATAGCTGACACCCTGTAAGCGCAGTGTTCGTATTTGTTCTCTCTGCCAATCTGTCATAGAGTTTTCCTCCAGTCCGAGGGTTTGCCTCAGTACCAACTGGAGGAAAAATGCCTGCCTGGTCCGCAAAAAAATAACGCCCTCCACGGAAATAAATCCGCAGAGGGCGTGTGTAAGGATTACTTATTCGGGATTTTCAGCTTCATGCCGCTGTAAATGACATTGCTCTTCAGTCCGTTCAGGCTGACGATCTCCTTGTAGCGGCTGCCGCTGCCGAGGTACTTCTTGGCAATCGCCCAGAGGGTGTCCCCATGCACCACGGTATGGATGCGGTAATTCTCCGTAGGCTTTGCGGTGACAATTGCCAGATCAGACACCTTCACCGGGGACATGATGGCATTTTTGCCGTCCTCGCTTTTGTTAATGACCGCACGGTCACCGGACACGCTGAGAACGAACCAGTTTTTAGCTTTGACCCAGGACGGGATTGTCTGTCCGCCGTAATACTTCGTGCCGGTGATTTTCACAAGGTCACCCGTCTTAATAGCAGAGGTGGTCGGCTGCGTGGGCTGTGCGGGTTTTGCCTCTCCACCCAGCTGCGCCGTGACCTTCTCGGCAAGGTCACCCATACGGGCATACATCCAGTTGCCGGGGCAGCTTTTGTTCGCAAACCACCGATGGACAGTCAGAACCATCTCGTCAGATTTCGGGGTGTAGTTCAGCGTCTTGGTCTTATCGCCGAGCCAGAGCAGCTTGGTTTTGCCGTTGCGCCTGCAGATATCGGTGCAAAGCTCGATGAGTCTCTTGTACACCACATCCTTGAAAGCGTAAGGCTCGGTGTTGTCGCTGGCACACTCGATGGTGATAGCTCTCTGGTCGTTGGCTGCGGATGAGGAGCACCAGGAGCGGTTTTTCTCTTCCACATACATCCCGACCCGACCGTCCACGCCGATGCCGTAGTTGCTGCTTGCCTGCCGTGAGGTCGGCAAAAAGATGTTGCCCAGCGTTTCCACACTGCACTGACCCACCACGCAGTGCGGTGTGATGCGGTCAATGCTGTGGGTGCGCTGCCCGGAGTGGTTCGGGCTGAGTTTGGTGTAGGACACCAGGGGGCTGTTCGTGTAAGCCATGTTATTCATCCTCCTTTTCACTGCGGTCATGAAGCTGCTCCAGAACGGATTTCAGCTTCTGCGGAATGGGCAGTCCCAGGTATGCGGCGTTTTCCAACAGGGACACGCCCTCATTCGACAAATAGAAGAAAATGACGGCAGTACGCATCACCGAGCCGCTGCCGATGACGCGGGTGTCGAGAATATGCCCGATGCCGACCAGGGCGAAGATGAGCACCTTTTTGAAAATGCCCTTGAAGCCGACTTCGCTGGACAGCTTCTTATCCACCACAGCGCACATGATGCCGGTGATGTAGTCGATGACTACGAAAGCCAGAAGCGCGTAAAGCAAGCCGTCACATCCTCCCAAGAACCATCCGAGCCAGCCGCCGATACCGGCGAATACCACCTGAATGGTCGTCCAGAATTCTTTCATGTTGTTTGTCCTCCTTTGAAATTAAAAATGGGTATGAAAAAAGTGACGCCGGAGCGTCACACTTTTCCGATGGCATAGATTGATACCTTGTAGGTTGCCGATGGTACCGTATTTGGTCTTACGGCAAATATCTTTCCGGGGTTGGTCGTTGTAGACCAGCTACTCGAACTGCCTCGCTCCACAAACATAGCGTAATTGCTGTTCTCCGTGGAGATATGGACATGAGGAATTTCCGCGAAGGTAAATGGAAAATTAGGGAGCGCAATTGCGCCGCTCTCATAGAGCACACCCCATGCCGTCGAAATGGCGGTCGTAAAGGAATACTGACCCCAACATTCCGCTGTACCGCTTTTCCATTTACGGTAATTCCAGATGCCGCTTGTCCCTTGCTGAATGACAAAATCCGCAAGGGGTGAGCCATCCACCCGCATATCCCCGGCAACATCCAGCATGGCTTGTGGCTCCGGCGTGTTGATGCCGACCTTCTTTTTCCGAAGCGCAATGAGGGGCGTACCCTGCGGAACAGTAAAATACAGATCCAGACTGCTCAAAGAATAGAGCTTGTCTTGGATCTGTAGATGAAGGTCGTAGGAACTATTGGCATCCAGACTGCACAGTTCCAAATTGGAGTAGCTGAAAGAGGTTCCGCTTTTTGTCGTGCCGGAATAGATGCTGGTGTAGCTGCCGTAGCTGCTCTCACTGGTTTTCTTGTACCGATACCGCACATAAACCACGCTGTTTCTCTGCGTCCCGTCTACGGTAACAGCAGAAATAGAGCCGCTGAATTTGAGCTGCATTTCCGCTTCAATGTCGTTGGTTCGTCGGAGCGTCACCGAGGACACCTTCGGCTTTGCGTATGGGATGACCGTAATAGTTTGGGAAACGCTGGCGGTATAACCGCGGGAGTCCGTGACCGTGAGCGTGACCGTTACTCTGCCGGACTTGGCGATCTTTCCAACAGATAAGGCAGAGCCGGTAGTGTTAGAGGATGACAGCCCGTTGCAGGAAGCTGTGTAGTTGGAAATACTGGCACCGTTTTTTGCAGTTGCCGTTCCGGGCGTGACCTTGAGGGTCGAGTAGTTCTGAACGAATAGCTGGTCGTTGCCTGTGAGGTTTTTCGTGGTCGTGTAGCTGTCGGCATAAGTGAATCCGCTTATGGTTGGAGCAGAATTGGTTGCCGTGGTCAGTACAGTGGCGGTCTTGCTTGAGGTGCTGCCGATCTGCGTAGACCCGCTGTAAGACGAAACCGCAAAGGTACCTGTGAACGACTTGATGGATGCCATAGCGTTCAACAGCGTTGTTCTCTGCGCCGATGTCAGCGTGACCGTGCGGTTCGCCGTGCCCTTCGACCAGGAAAGCCCGGAAATAGTCAGGATGGTCGTGCTGCCGTTTTTGAGCACCAGCGTATTGGTGTAGGAGGCTTCGTACACGGTCACATTGATGGTAATGGAAACCGTGGCATTGTCCGCCGTCACCGTGTTGACACTATTCACCACAGCACCGCCCAGCGTCTTGACCGTGGAACTGCCGGAAGTGCCGTAGACGTGGTTGTATTGCCGCCTTGCTCTGACCCTCACCGTATAGCTCGTGTTCGGCGAAAGCGAGGACAATGTTACGCTGGCACTGGTGGATGCCGTCGTTGAGAACTGCGTCCAGCTCGAACCGCCGTTTGTGCTGTACTGCCAGACGTCCGCCGTGGCAGAGGATGTCGCGGAGATTTTGAACCCGTTTGCCGTGACATTCGATGTACTGAATGTAACTGTGGGAGCAGAGCGGTCAATGGTAGTCAGCGTCATGCTGCCGCCGTATTCCTGTGAACCGTAGATATAAACACGGGTCGAGAATCCGACCGCAATCGTTTTGCTGCCGTTGCTGTTGTGAGCTACAGTAATCGTGCCACTGACAGAACCTTTCTTTGCCGGGAAAACACGGTCATCCCAATAGGTACGTTCCTTTGAGTAGACGGTCGTACCGTTGATCGTTACAGTGGTCGTGTCAATGGTGTAGTAAGTGGATGCGCCGCCGGTAGAGGTCAGCGTCCAGGAAAGTGTCGAGCTGTTACCGACCACATTTACGCTTTCCGAAATGTCCAGTTGAAGATAGCGCCCATCGTATGCCGCGCTTTTCCAGGTTGCCATAGCTTTCCCTCCTTAATCCAGAATGACGATGTTCAGCCCTTCGGACGCCGTTGGCATCGGGACAAACTTCGTTTTACCCACGGTCAGTTCGCCGTCCACCGTGGTTTTCTTGGTCTGCGTTTCGTCCTTGTTCAGGGTGAAGATCACCTCGTCGTTGTAGTAACCGGCGAACTCCGTGTTCGTGATAACCGTCCGCTGAGACGATGAGCTGTTGGATACCTCGATGCCCCGCTTGTCGATCTTGACCTCCTGCGTGTAGATCTCGTTGGGTGCGGGTGTCCACTTTCGGGGGATCGCCCCTTCGGAGATCATGATGTCGGCGAGGTAAATGGACGCATCCCGACAGTAGCAGTAAATACGCAGCGTAGGGTCAGTCACGTCCGTGAGCGTCACGGAATAGTCCGTCCAGTCAAACGCCGTGGACTTATTGAACAGGTACTTGGTTTTGTTTCCGTTGTAGGTTACATAGAAATACCCGGACATGGTCGAGGTTTTCTTTGCCCGGACCGAGATCGTATAAGTGCCGGGGACTACCCCTCGGATGTACTGCGACAACGAGGAATAGGCTCCCAGCACAAAGCAGGAGTCGGAAATGGTGTTGTTTTGCGTATCTGTGGAGGCATCCGTTTTCACCGTACCGGAGTAGCTCCAATCGTCCGTGATGCCGTTCAGCCCGGAAGAGTTCTGCACATAGTTGATGCCGCCGATGTACTGCTCCTGCATGGTGACGGACAGTCCATCCACGGTGTGTTCCAGCTCCGAAACACGGCTTTCGGAGTTCAGTACCCGTTCCTCCAGGACGCTTTGGTCGTTGGAGACCGTTTCTACCGTTTCGGTAAGGGTCGCCACATAGCTGTTCAGCCCGTCCACATTCTGCTGGAGATAGGCTGTTTTCTCCGCAAATTCCTCCGTTGAGACATACGCACGGAGTACCACTTCACCGCTCTCCAAATCCCAATAAGACGAGCCGTCCTGCGACTGAATGACACCAGCCTTGATGATGTTCGCTACCAAAGAGCCGGAAGTGATGA
>ERZ827524.643-NODE-643-length-42848-cov-6.364873_pt1 | contig 42848 bp, 40 predicted proteins | sample MGYA00519702_ERZ827524 | MGnify/ENA primary metagenome ERZ827524 (study PRJEB31778, sample SAMEA3449341) | human gut metagenome | biome: human gut; feature: human-associated habitat; material: faeces | place: United Kingdom | collected 2010/2012 ...
CTGCCGCCGCAGGCGGCACAATGTTCATAACCCTTCCTGTAAAACTTGCCTCAACGCTCCTTATGGCACTTGCCTTCCCGCCGCACAGCTTTCGCGAGCTTATGCATTCCGCCGCAGCATTGTTCCTCTCTGCGGCGGTTGCAGGCGGGGCGGTGCTGCTCGCCGCTCTTGCATTCGGCGGAACTCTCCGCGGCGGCGTCATTTACGGAGCAATTCCCCTTCGCGCCGCGCTTTTGGGTGCTGCTGCCGCCGCATTTATGCCGCGCAGCATCAGAAAAATCCTTTCCCGGCGGGTTCGAAACGAGCAAATCGTTCATATTGAATACGAATTCGCCGCTCCGAACTCAAACCGGTGCGAAAAAAACAAATCCAGTCATGAAAGCAAAAGTTCGGGAATAACAATTTTAAAAAGAGACAAGCGCATTTTCTCGGCCGAATGTCTCGGCATTATCGACACGGGCAATGCGCTTTCCGAACCGATTTCCGGGCTGCCGGTCATTGTGTTGGGGGCGAAACGGCATTCGGAGTTTGCGCAGGCGGCAAATGTTCCGATCCCGATGCGTACCGCCGCCGGCGAAAGTCTTCTTTTCGGATTAAAGCCCAAAAAACTGCTTATTAACGGCTGTCCCGTTGAAGCAATTCTTGCCGTCGGTGCAAAGCTTGATGCCGCGCTTGTTCCCGCCGTTCTGGCGGTTGATGCAGCCCGCCCGCAGCGCAGCGCGAATTTACCGTGAAAGACGTTGCGGTTTCTCCGCGGAAGACGCTGCGGCTTTTCTGCAAAAGACGCTGCGGCAGGTCGGTGTTTTCGCTCAAACCGCATTTATTCAAAAAGTTCAAAAGTCGAAAAGGAGGACTGAATATGCTGAATTTTATCAGGAAGCTGCTGTCAAAGCTTTACAGAAAACTCGGAATCTCGGCAGATCTCGGGTATATCGGCACGGGCGTTTCTCTGCCGCCGCCGCTTTCGAAAGAAGAAGAGCTGCGGCTGACCCTGCTTTTCACAAACGCGGACGACTCCCCCGCTGCCCGCGAAACAGCGGAGCAGGCGAAAAACACGCTGATCGAACATAACCTTCGCCTTGTTGTTTATATTGCGAAAAAATTTGAAAACACAGGTGTTTGCATTGAAGACCTCATCTCGATCGGCACGATCGGACTTATCAAAGCCGTCAACACATTTCGCGCGGACAGGAACATCAAGCTTGCAACCTACGCAAGCCGCTGCATCGAAAATGAAATCCTTATGCATCTGCGCAAAACCGTAAAGCAAAAACTTGAAGTCAGTCTTGACGAACCGTTGAACGTGGATTGGGACGGCAACGAGCTTTTGCTCGGCGACATTCTCGGCACGGACGGCGATGTTGTGGGGCAGGGCATTGAGGATGAAGTTGACCGGCAGCTGCTGCATATTGCGCTTAACAAACTCGGCGCACGGGAAAAGCGCATAATAGAACTACGCTTCGGGCTGAACGGCTGCCGCGAATACACGCAAAAGCAGGTTGCGGATATGCTCGGCATTTCCCAAAGCTATATTTCAAGGTTAGAAAAGAAAATTATCAACGAGTTATATAAGGAAATCACGGCAATGTCATGATGTCTCGCGGCAATGAAAAAAAGCGGATTCGGAGTTTATATCCGTCCCGCTTTTTGGCTTTTCAGTTTTTTTCGTTGACCGCATTATTTATTATTGCTCAAGCAGAAGCCTCCGCAGGGCTGAAACGCTTGCCGCCGTTTCAGCCGCACCCGCTTCCTCAAGCTCCGCCTTTGTGCCGTAACCGAACAGCACACCGACAGCGGGAATTCCGAACTCCGCCGCGCCCGTCACATCATAGCATCTGTCTCCGACCATAACGGTGCCGCTGGTTTCAAGGGCAGGCCTTCCTTCCGCCGTTCGCAGCGTTCGGCGAATATCCGGAACGCTGTTCAAAATGTGTTCAATGACCTGCCGTTTTTCCGGGCGTGCCTCATCAAGCGTGTTTCCTGCAACAAAATCAAAATATTTCAGCAAATCAAAGTGCTCCAGTATCTCAACCGAAAACTCCTCCGGTTTGCTTGTTGCAAGTATTATCCTGCTGCCCGCAGAGCGAAGCTCCGCAAGCAGCTCTGCAATGCCCGGATAAACCTCGTTTTCGAATTTTCCGCCGGCGGCAAACCTGTCTTGATAATAGTCGAGTGCAAGTTTTGCCTTTTCATCGTCAAAGCCGTAATATGTTTTGAACGAATACATAAGCGGCGGCCCGATAAAGCGGAAGAGTTCCGATCTGTCCGAAACACTGATGCCGAATTTTTTCAATGCATACATCACCGAGTTTGTGATGCCGAGCGCGGGATCGGTCAGCGTGCCGTCAAGGTCAAACAGAACATATTCATATTTTGCAGTCGTTTTTTTCATTTGATTTCTGTCTCCGTCTCCGATTTCCACGTTTTGCGCCGTTCCCGGCTTGTCACGGCGTAACATCGTCGGGCTTCGCAAGCGTTTCCGGCGAACGCGCGTCAAGCTTGCTGAAGTAATAGGTCATTATATCCTCTATTGCACCCGCACTGGACGAGCCCGAGAGTCCGTTCGGAATACAAACGCAGATTGCAATATCGGGATTGTCGTTCGGTGCAAACGAAACGAACCAGCTTGTGTTCTGAATGTCGATGGTAACGTTTCCGACCTGTGCCGAACCCGTTTTGCCGCTTATCTTTGCAAGATAGCCAAGCTGCTCAAATTTCTCGCTGAATGCATCACCCGCCGTGCCGCCGTCCTCCGGTGAAACAACGCCCGCCATGCCGCGGCGGATAGCCGTCCAATATTCCTCGGGAGCATCGATTTTGTTAAAAACGGAAGGTTCGGTTGAAACAAGTGTCTCCCCGCCGGATGAAACAACGTTTTTCACAATATGCGCATTATAAACGGTGCCGCCGTTTGCAATTGCGGAAACATAGCGAACAGCTTCGATCGGAGTCACGAGCAGAATGCTCTGACCGATACCCGTGCGGATTGTGAGGGTTGACTTCCACTGGATTTCGTTCAGAACGGAAGTGATTTCGTTCACCCAATTGCGGGAACGTGAGATTCCGTCCGGAATGCCCAGTTCTTCGCTCAATATGCTTCGAACCGCATCGCCCTTGCCCGCAAGGCTGCCGTCCTGCAGCTGCATAAGCCTTTCGGCGCATTTTTCAATCGCGGCTTCGTCAATTTCAACACCGCGAACGGTCTGATAGCCGCGCAGGGTTTTGCAAAGGGAACGGAAAACAAGCCCGGGCATACTCGTGGCCTGTTCATTGTGCAGCTTTGTATTGTCGTAAAGATCCTGCTGCCCGCCGATAGTGCCCTGTGCTTCGCCCGTCAATTCAATCTCCGTGCGGCTTGCAAGCCCGAGCTTTTTGGCCCAATCCGCAAGTTTGTCTATACCGAGACGGTTTGCAACTTCGCAGAAATAGTAGTTGCAGGAATTCTTCAACGCTTCGATTATCGTCTGGTTATTGTGCCGCTGCGGATATTTCGTCCAGCACTTGACCGGGTTCTGCATGATGGCTTCGCCCGTTTCCGGATCCTTAACATAATAGGGAGATTCATCGTCGATCGTTTCATCGATTCCGACAACACCCTCCATCAGCCCCGCAAACCCGGTGCACATTTTGAAGATTGAACCCGGCGCAAGTTTCATTGAAATTGCTTTGTTTCGCGCGGGGGTCGTTTCCGCCGCTTCATCGCTCTTCATAAGGTAATCCACCTGTTCCGGCGTCAGTCCGTTGATGAACCAGTTCGGATCGAACGAGGGGTACGATGCCATTGCAAGCACATTGCCCGTGTTAACATCCATAACAACGATTGCACCTGTTTTTGCAAGCTTTATATCGTCATATTCCGCGTATTTCCCGTCGTATCTTCCGTCACCGTCGGCGTCGATCAGCGCCTGCTGCTTTTGGTTGATGTTCTGAATTATGTCTTTCAGTGCGTTTTCAACAACAAGCTGCATTGAAAGATCGATGGTCAGCGTAACATCGCTTCCGTCCGTCGGCGGAGTTACCGAAAGAACCTCTATAACGGATTTGTTCGCATTCGTTTTCACAACGGTGCTGCCGTGATGTTCCGTTGAACAACCGGTCAGGTACTTTTCCATGGTTGCTTCAACACCGGACACGCCGATATAGTCGTTGTAATCATAACCCGCCGAAATGTATTGTTCGGAATTCTCCTCGCTCATTTTCTGACAATAACCGAGAATATGCGCGGCGGTTTGCCCGTAAGGGTACACTCTGCGCGTGCTCTGCTCGGTTATAATTCCTTCAAGCTTTGCCATTTCAAGCTTTGCAACAACTTCCGTGCCGACATCGCGGGCAATGGTTACCGGTTCGTAGCTCCTGTAGTCGTTCAAAAGCACCTCCTGCCGAATCGAAATGACCTTCACGGCGTCTTCAAACGGCAGTTCCTCCGGAATGAACCACATTTCGCGCAGCTTCAGATATGCATCCTCCGCCGAGATCCATTTTGTGATATCGTCTTCATACTTTTTGGGAATCACGAAGCCGCACACGTTGCAAAAGTTTTTGTAGCGTGATTTTATCGTGCGTTCGTTTTCGCTGCCCCAGTCGTAATACAGCTCACCTTTTTCGTTTTTGCGGATATAGGACGTGTCAATGGTTTCGCTTCCGCCTTCGTTGATTATTTTTATCGCCTCAATAAGTGCCTCAGTGTAAACCGCGCTGTCGTAATCACTGCGGTTGTCCCCGTCGCGCATAAAGCAGACATTGTAACAGGTTTCATCATACGCAAGCACAAGGCCGTTGCAGTCGTAAATTGTTCCGCGCCTGCCCCGCGTCACAATGGTGTTTGTTGCCTCTTTTTCGGCATTTTCCGTGTAGTAATCGCCGTTTTTTATTGTAAGGCCGTAAAGTGTTGTCAGCAATGTGCCCATCATCATAAGGAGCACAACCGCAAGAATAATGAAACGCCCCAAGGGCTTGCGTGCAATCTTTTCCGCCATGATTTTTCCTTTCCGCCTCAGGCTTTGATTTTATCTTCCCGTTTTACTTGTTCTGTTCTTCAATTCAGCCCGTTTTTTCTGTCCGTTCGCGTCCTTTTGCTGCTTTGTTTTTATTCTCTCGAATCGATATCGCGATGCCAAAGCGACTTGAACAGAACTTTTTTGAAAATAACATGCGCAAGAGCTGCAAACCCGCCCGTCAGCACGGCGGACGGCAGGATATGCGTGAGCAAAAGCATAAAATAACTGCTCAAATTTCCGCCCGAAATAAGCAGCGTAAACAGCAGTATATGTTCTTTGACCGTGTATGCAACGGCTGCAACGCCTGCGGGAACAATAACGTTATCCGCATAAAACTTGTTGTAGAACGCTCCGCCGGCAAGTGCCGCAATCAGCAGCGAAAGCGATGTTAATCCGATATATTTGTTGTAAACAACATCAATAACGAAACCGATGCCTATGCCGACCGCCGCAAACGGCGCAGCCCCGCCCATCACACTCAGTGCCGCAATAACCGCAAGCACGGTGTTCGGCCAAAAAACGGGCGAACCGCACACTCCGAAAAGCACCGTGTCAATATAAAATGCCGCTGCAAGGGCAATTGCAATGACGTATTTCCGCATCAGCCTTCCCCGTTCCCGGTGATGATAAACACTTCTTCAATATGAACAAAATCCACAGAGGGCGAAATTATCGCATTTGCCTCGCCGTCCGACGTCAACACTTCACGCACGGAGCCGATTTTTATTCCCTTCGGGTAAATGCCGCCGATGCCGCTTGTGATAACGGTGTCTCCCGGAACAAGGTCCGTTCTGTCCCTCGGCAGGTAGTAAAGCTCCATACCCGCCTCGGGATCCACCGTGTTCAGCACACCGCGAACCATGCAGTTGTCCCGCGTGCGCTCCACCATTACGGGGACGGACGTTTCCGCATCGATCACAGCCGTGACTTTGCTCCATGTTGCGCCGACCTCCGTAACCCTGCCGACAAGCCCGTCCGCACAAATCACGGGCATGTCAACATCAATGCCCTGATTCCGTCCGGCATTAACGGTGAAAACCCGAAAATAAATATCCGTTGACCTCCCCGTGACGGATGCCGCAACACCCGAACACTCGCCGAACGAACCGGAGTATTCCAAAAGGCCGCGCAGCCGCTCGTTCTCTTTTTTAAGCTCCTCAAGTTCCAGCTGCATTTTGTTATAGAGTGCAAGCTCGCTTTTGAGTTTTGCGTTCTCCTTATCCGCATCGGTCGTGTTAAAAACTCCGCGGAAAAAATCGGCAATTGAATTCGAGGCGCGTGCGGCAAACCCCTGCACCGGGGTCAGAACCGCACCCACCGCATTTTCAAACCAATTTGCAGTTCCCCTGCCCGCGCTTAAAAGTATCATTGCCGCAAGCACAACAAGCGCAACGATCGTTATCAGCACGGGTTTGTTTTTGCCGAAGCCGCCTTTTTTCATTTTTTTATCAGTTCCTTTAATGCAATTAAGCAGCGAATCAAAAAAAATCCGCCGTATACATTATAACCCCTATCCCCGGCTTTTTCAAGAGCGGCGGCCGGCATAGCGGCAGTGTTCACAATTTTTGCGGATTTTTTCATTATTTTCCAAATTTTTTGCATTTTCGACCTGTTTTTTGCATTTTACATATATCATACCCGAAAAAACATTGATAATTGGGTTGACAATTATATAAAATCCCTGTATAATAGGGATGGTTGTAAAGGCAAGCAACTCATTGTACATGTATATATGAAAGAGAGATAACTACTATGCAGCTTAAAGACATTGCAGAAGAAATGCAGCAGCGGTCAATGGCAGCAAGAGACTGGGTTTTCCAGGTACTGCGCACCGCAATCATCCGCGGGGTGCTTCCCGGCGGAATGCCCCTTCGTCAGGACGAAATCTCCGCACAGCTCAGCGTCAGCCACATTCCCGTCAGGGAAGCTTTCCGCCAGCTTGATGCGCAGGGTCTTGTCCGCATTTACCCCAACAGGGGTGCCGTTGTTACAAAGCTCACCCGTGAGGAGCTTGAAAATGCAATGGACACCCGCATCATCCTTGAAATGGGTGCGATTCGTGCCGCGATTCCGCTCATGACGGACGAATGCATTGAAAAGGCTGCCGTCATTCTTCAGGAATGCGAAACCGAAACCGATGCAAACAAGCTTGAGGATCTTAACCTCCAGTTCCATTTCGCTCTCTATGAAGCAACGGGCAACACTTTCCTGCTCCAGCTCATCGAACAGCTCCATGCGAACGTGGATCGTTATATCCGTCCCTACTATTCCGCAACCGAAGTCAGCGCGCAGTCCAAGGGCGAGCACTACAAGCTCCTTGATGCATGTCGTGCGGGCGACAGCGAATATGCGGCGGCAATCCTCCGCACCCACCTTGAAAAGACCAAGGTGCTTTCACTCAATTCGCCCATCCTTCAGAGCTGATCCCGTCAGCTTTCCCTCACCGGAGTTTTCCGCCTGTTTCCGAATGCGCAGGCTTGCCTTCCGTGCGCTTTCGGATGTTTCGGTTATTCCGCAGGAATCAACAACTATATTTACCGAAAGCGTTTCGAGCCGCAGGCTTCTGCCCCCGGCTCGTTCGTTTTTTTAACCGATTCCCGCCCCCCTTCAGCTTTAAACCGACAGCTTTAACTCATTGACCGTCTTCAACTTTTATGCCGTTTGAACGGGAGCGAAACGTTTCTGTCCTCTCCCGAGGCTTTTGCTGTTTTCTGTTGTTTAATTACCAATTGTATTCTATTCGACTTTCGCTACAATAACGGTCATATCATCCGTTCGCCCGCCTTTTTCATCCGCAAAGGCAAGCAGTTCTTCAGCCGCCGCTTTCGGGCTGCCCGCATTTCGTGTTCTGTCCGTCACGGCAGCAACAAGTTCCTTTCCCAGTGCATCCGCAACCCCGTCGCTCATCATAACAACGATATCACCCTTCCGCAGCCGCGCCGTGCACACAGCGGGCCTTGCCTGCGGAAGAATTCCGACCGGCAGTGCCTCCGCATAGAGCGTGCTCAGCCGCCCTTCCCGCAGGATATAACTCGGCGGCGCACCATGCTTTGCAAGGCTGACGCTCCCGCTCACCGTGTCAAACACAAGCGCATCAAGTGTTGCGTACATATCCTCCCCTTCCCGCAGAAGCAGTCTGTTAAGGCATTCCGCCGCTTCCTCCGGGCGAAACCCGACGCCCGTCAGGGCTGCAAAAAGTTCAACCGTCCGAAGGCTTTCCCTCCGCGCAGGTCCTCCGCTGCCCATGCCGTCGCTGATTGCTGCCATGCGCAGCCCGTCAAACTCACGCACGCAGCAGCTGTCTCCCGTTTCGCTGTTCCCCGCCTTCGGACTTACGGCGCAGCCGAATGAGATGCGGTATTTCTGCCCCCTGCCGTACACTCCGTCCGAAGCAAGTTTTTTTATGCAGTTTGCAACACCCGCAAGCTGGCGGTTGACAAACCCGTCCGCCGCTGCCTGCTCGCCGCTTCCGTTCGGTTCAAACAGCTTGGCCATCTGTCCGAGCACATCCGCAAGCGAATTCAGCTTGTATGTCACTGCCGACAGCCGCTGTTCATATTTGCCGTCACGGTATCCGGGACGGTTCGCATCCAGTTTTTCAAAAAAATCATCCGGAACAGCAAGAAATGCAGCGGCGGCAATAAGCGTCTCCGCAATGTTCAGCTTTCCCGCACCGGGTATTAAAACCGCAAAAACGATCGAAGCGGCGGTAAAGCCGCCCCCTATTCCCCATTTTCCGAAAACACGCAGACAGCAGCAGAGCAGTGTGCAGCTGCAAAGCACTGCAACAAAAACAAGATCCCCGCCGCAGCCCATAACCCGCCCGACCGCAGCCGCAGCCGCGCACGAAACCGCAGCAATACCCTTCGAATATGCCGCCAGCATACAGAAAACAGCTGCAGCCACCGCCCCCGGGCTGATTCCGAAAAGCTCAAATTTCCCGAATGCCATGACGGCGACGCCCGCAAGCAATGCGATTGTAACGATCCTTTCGTCCGTAACTTCCCGTCTGCCGAGAATGCTTTCAATCCCGCCGAGCGCATGCCGCATCAGAACCGCCGCCGCAACGGAAACGCATATGCCCCCGAAATACCCCGCCGCGCCCTGTATCGTCAGCGTTCCGAAAACCGGGTAAAGCACCGTCAGCACCGCCGCCGTGTATAAATATCTCATCCCTTCCGGAAGGCGTTTCTTTTTCTTTTGCAAAAATGTGCAGAGCAGGATAAGCGTCGCCGCAGCCGCGCCTTGCGGACGCCCGCCTGCGAGACTGCCCAAAACCGTGCCCGCAAACGCCGGGTATATGTTCATTCCCGCGCACCATATCGCGCAAAGGAACGCAATTCCCAACACGGGCAATGCATAACTCCCTCCCGCGCCGAACAATGAGCCCATGCCTGCCGGCATTCCGTATGCCGCAAGCAAAGCCGCTGCCGCAGTTACGGGAAACACCTCCGGCATCGCTGCCCGGAGCAGCCTGCCCGGCTGTATATGCCGAAACAATCCGCCCCGAGCTGCACCGATAATCCTCCTTATTGTTTCCATGACTCTCTCCTCGCTTAATTTGCAATTCGGAATGCAGAACAGAATTAATAATTCATATCAAAATCCGATTGTCCTGATTCTACCACTCCTGCCGCACTTTGGGTTGTCGCTTTTCCGCCGCATTTTTTGCTTGCTTTTGGCGTAGAGCTTGCAGGGAAGTGCAGAATCAGGGTTCTTTTGGAAAAAAGCCGCCGGTTCGGGTTTTCGCAAAGTCGAGCCTCGCCGCTGCGTATCTTCCGATAATTCCGTATTAAGTACCGCAAACCGCCTGTTAACATTCAATTGTCGCTTCTCATGCGACCCCTTCCCCTCTCGGCAGCGTTAAAATATGCCCGTAAACAGTAAATCTGACACTTTAAGGAGGATGTTAAAATGAAAAAGAACCTTACCGAACTTGTGTTTATTCTTGACCGAAGCGGCTCAATGAGCGGACTTGAGGCGGACACCGTCGGCGGATTTAACTCAATGCTCCGCAAGCAGCAGCGGGAGGAGGGCGATGCTTTTGTTTCAACAATTCTTTTCGACAATGTAAGCGAAGTCATCCACGATCGCGCAGACATTAAATCCGTCCGACCCATGACCGAAAAGGATTATGTTCCCCGCGGCTGCACCGCGCTTCTTGATGCTGTCGGCGACGCGATTCAACACATCGGGAATATCCATAAATATGCCCGCGAGGAGGATGTTCCCGAGCATACGCTTTTTATCATCACAACCGACGGCATGGAAAACGCAAGCCGTCGGCACAGCATTGACAAAGTAAAGAACATGATCGAGCGGCAAAAAGCAAAATACGGTTGGGAATTCCTTTTTCTCGGCGCAAATATGGATGCGGTGGAAACTGCGGGAACATTCGGCATTGCGGCGGAGCGCGCCGTGACCTACCGTGCCGACAGCAGGGGAACACGCCTGAATTACGATGTTCTCAGTGAGGCAATCTCCGATATCCGCTGCGATGCCGCCCTTTCGCCGAGTTGGAAGAGCCGCATTGAGCAAAACGAAGGCAGCAAGCAAGAATAACCGTGCCGTTTTTCATGCAGAGTTGTTCTGCCTTTTTCCGAATAATGCAAAAGCAGGCAAAGACATCCTGCCGCGCAAACACTGTTTAAAGGTACTCCGTGAGTACATGTACTCCGTGAGTACGCCCGAATAAGCTCCGTTTGCCCGAGGTCTTTGCCCGCTTTTCAGTTCGGCGTCCGTATTTGGTTCAGAACTTAAATTGCTCCGTCCAAGCCGCGATTTCGCATCTTATCTGTCCGCACCGTCGCATTCGTCGGGATGTTTATCCCTGCAATCGGCGTTTGCGCACAATTCGGTTTCGATATGCAGTTCGCACTCGCCGACAATCCCGTCAATTCGTCCTGTCAAAAGATCTCCGTCGGATTCAAGCGAAATGTTTCGCATTGTTCCGTCTTTTTGAACAACATATGCTTTCACCTGCCGTGTTTCAAGTTCCGCCGCATCCAGCTGAATCGTGAGCCTTTTCAGCGCGGGGTCAATAACTATGCAGTTGTATGCGTTTTCAACATCTTCAAGCTTTTTAAGGGTTGAACCGCGTGCTGCGCCTCCCCTTCCGCCGACTGCGACCGGCGACCGGAAGATGAATCCCGTGCCGACCTGTTTTATCTGCTGTGCAGCAGCTTCAATTGCATCATGAACCTTTCGGAACGTTATTGAAATCACCGATTCCGAATTTCTTCCGTCCACCCTTTCCCACTCGGTTTCGGGCACACCGCTGAGGGCATTTTTCTGTTCTGCCGCCGTAAAATCGATTCCGAGTTCGGCAAGTTTTCTTTCCGCCTTTTCAAAGTCACCTTTTTCCGCCATGACAGCAAGCGTTTCCGCGTTGATTCCGTCCAATGCGGCAAGGCTTAATGCAGCAGCGCAATACTTTTCATAACATTCTTCGCACTCAATAAGGTGCTGCAGTTCCTTCTTCTCCGCTTCGCTGTATACCTCCCCCTGCACTTCGATTTCCGCAAGGCGGTACAGCTCATCAAATTCAATATGTTCGTTTTTCATACTCTGCCTCCCGTAAAAGCTTTGTACAGTATGCTCGGCTTAACTTCCCCGTCTCTCGCAAGTATATACTCCGGAATGAAATCCTCGGCACTTTTTATTAATTCTTTATTTTGACTTACAATTTCGCTGACCTTTTTGACGCAGCTCTTATGCACGGCGGTTGACCGGTGTTCTGTTTCGCTTGTTGTGAACTTCTCCGTATACACAATTTTTCGCAGCGGCACATTGCCTGTAACGGTCATCATTTCATCGTCAAGATGTGTCCGAAAATACTTGCTCCAGCCGAGAGATTTCAGAAAGTTTTCCTTTATTTCCCGTTCGGATTCATCCGCAAGGGTTTCCACCGTTTTTTTACCCATGACCCTAAACGCCTCACTTACGGATGTGGTTTTGTTATCGTCAACAGAGCCCCGAATATGCGGCAACAGTCTTGCATAAAACAGTGCAAGACTCGACTGCGGCGGAACCTCAAGGCTCAAAAAGGCTTTAACGTAAATCAGCACTGCCGTCGCAGCAAACTGTCGGCGGGCATCGTCCCACGGTTTATAAGGCGGATCGGATTCTATGTTATCCGCAAGCGTTGTTCCGTCCTCGTTCGGCTTTCCCAATGATATCGGAATATAGCCTTCCCCCGTTTCCGGATCCCTCAGCTTGTACAGCTCCCTCTGTCGGTCTGCGAACTTATTACTGCATACAATGCTGATAAAGCCCATTATATTTTCAATATATTTATTCTCCGACCTACGCTTTTCAAGTTCTTCCAACATAGTCAGGCAGCTTATGCCAACAACATCCTCAATGTCCGCTTGCTTCACCTTGGCTTCTGTATGATAGGCGAGCCGCTTTATTTTCATTCTGCAAAACGTCATTATTTTTTCAATCAAAAAATCACGCGTTTCTATGTCACCTTTCTCCATGAATTCCTCGTATGCCGACCGAATATCCCGCTCCGTTTCGCGCATTGCATCCGACCGTTTGATAACGGCATTAATGTGCTGTTTGCGTTCCGAATGCTTGTTGTCATTTTGTTCCCGTTGCTCCATCTCTATACCTCCCTCAGTTGCACCGGAAGCAGGTGAACCCTGCCCAGTAAATCTCGTTATTGAAAGGGGCGAACCTTGGAGGCATATTCGAAAGCACCAAAACGGCTTCCCTCGCCTCCGAGCTCAGCTCCCCGTTCTTTAATGCAATGTCAAACCAGTTTTTCTCCGCAAGCTCTTGTATCGTGACCCGCCGCAGATTTTTTTTTGCAGCGCGCAGTGCCGCAGGCGGAGAAAGCTTGCGGTCTTTATATTGGCGGTAGAATTCGGCCATCAGCACCGCCGAAGCAAAATCATCCGCCGTCCACAGGCAGGAAATTACATATTTCACTCCCGCCGCGGCAAAACCGCCCACCATTCCGCAAAAACCCTTTGCCAAAACCGCATCGTTCATTCCGCCGAAACAGGCCGAAAGCACAACAAGCTCAACATTTCGGCAGTCCATTCGACTTATTTCATCGGCGGTAACGATGCCGTTGCCGTATTTTTCCGTTGCATTGCCGTTTTTCAACCAGTTTCCCGCACCGGCAAACAGCAGGCACGATGAATAAATGGAATTCGTCTCCTCCTCAAGATCAAAAAATCCATGCGTTGCAATATGGATATTTCGCTTTGTTCCGCAGTTCAGCAGATGGTTCTTGCTCGCTTCCGCACCGACAAAACAGCTTTCACCGCAATAAAGGCTCACCATATTCGCCTCAATCTCGCTGAAAGGCAGCGGGCTAATATCCTGATTTCTCAAATCGGCATAAGAAACCATGCGTTCGTTCCCGCCCGATTCGTGTTTTTTTTCTTTATCACTGTCCTGCTTTGCCTTGGGCGATATCGTTTTTTCGTTGAGCAGGTACTTCGGATTGCCGATGATAAGGCTTCCGCTGCCGTTCGCCGCCCCGTCAACGCCGAACAGGAAGTCCCTTGAGCATTCAATGATAACGAAATTATGTCTATCCACGGGAATATCCCTTTTGGACCTTCCCAACACGTCAAAAGGTAAATTGACTGCCACAGTATCCGGCGCAAGCCAAACCGTTTCAAACCCCGCCATGAATCCCTCAACCGGTTCAATCAGGTCATGATAAAGCGATGCACGCAGCCGCTCCTTCTCATCCAAATCATCGGAATCGGCTTCATGCTGCGCTTCTTTTTGAAGAATCATGTTGAATTTTTCTGTCCGTTCGACAATATCCGACGCATTCGGAATAACAACCCGGCGGATGCTGCAATCCGTTTCCGTCTTTTGAATCACAAAAACGTCAAACGCCGCCTTTGTTTCTTCGTTCGGTGAGTCCGCCTTCTCCGCCTCAAAATAAAGCGAATACTCAACAACTACCGAATTGCACGGGATCTTTCGTTTGACGGCTTCCGCCGTGATATCCGTAAATACCGTATCTTCGGGAAATTCTTCCGCAAACTCCGCTTCCATCTCACGCAGTTTTTCTCTTTCCGCTTCATAATCCGCGGATGAATCGACAAACACGCCCCGCGCCTCAATCTCTGCAAGCCTGTCCTGCGCGGCACGAATCTTTTTTGCAAGAGAAGTGTCCATCCTGCCGCTCTGAATAACGCGATTTCTCTCCTTGCCCGTCAACGATGCCAACGCTTTGTTGCGGATTACAAATTCATACAGTTCCCAATCGTCTTTGATAACTTCCCGCAGCACGCCGTAGACCGTTAAAAACGCACGCTGAGCAAATGTCATTATACCTATCAGACGCTTATCATTGCAGTATTTTACATATTCGCAGCGTTGTTTTTCGATACATTCCAATGTTTTTTTCGCACTTTCCGCTGCCCTTTGCTCTTCGTTCAGTGCGAACAGGATAACCGCTTTGTTTGTATACAAGTCCGCAAGTACTACAGGCATAACCTCCGTACTGTCCGCAAATTCCTCGGCCGCAGTTATATATCCCGATGCCGCACGGTAATCATGACGCAAGCACATGATCGCGGCTGTCATTGCGTTGATCGCAGCCGCTCTTGAGGGTCCCAATGTCGGAGCATAATTCTCAGTCACATGATCCATCAGCCGCATATACTCTTCGCGTTCCGCTTCGGTTGCAAAATCGCTTGCAATCAGCAGCATCGCCGTCATGCATACGCTCACTGCGGCTTCGGCGGCACAGCGCTTGTCCGATACTTCGTTTTTGATTATGTCTTCTTTCAAAACTTCGATGTCGTCCTTGAACCGCTCCGCCGTTTCCTCGTCAAGTTCTAAGTAACCCGAACCATATAAGACACAGATGCCAAACTGCATCATGTACCTGCATCTGTCGGTAAATTCCGAATCATCTTCCTCCTTCATTTCTTCAAGCTCCGAAAGAAGAGCACACAGGCGTTCCGGGTCATTCTGCTTTATGGCAACGGTACAAAGATTGAGCTTGATCACGACATCGGAGACGTCATTTTCCGTTCCCGATTCACATTTATCCTCCTCAAGTGCGGTTTTAAACCATTGCTCTGCTTTGAAAAGCTCACCCACCGTCATCCAATACAATCCGAGTGCGTTGAAATAAAACCTTCTGTTAATACAAACTTCGCCTGAATCTTTGCCGAATACGTCGCACAGCTCACCGTACCTGTCCAAATACGGCTTGCATTCCCGGCATTTATCGTCTTCCACAGCTAGAAGGATAACATACAGCGTTTTTGCTTCATAGATCAAAGCAAGCTTTCCATCCATTATTTCGGAGAATTTCCCGTTTTGCAGTTTTTCAAGGAAAATGCGGAGTTTATCGACGTTTTCTTTGATATTCTTCCCAAGCATAATCGCCAGGACTGCACGCTCTCTGCATGCAAGCTGCGTGAACCCGTTATCTTCGCCCAAAAGTTTTTGACGTATTCCGTATGATTTATCGAACGCCTCGTACGCCTCTTCGTTTTTTTCCAACGAATTTGCCGCCAATCCGAGTGCCCCGTAAAAATCCGAATCCTCAACGGTGTATTCATAGTTGGGTTCGGGAACGAATTTTTCATTTTCGGCAGCACAAATATCGTATCTGAATTGCGGATACTTCGTGTCAAGTGCAAGAGCAATCGAAGCTACGATTTCCCGATGCTGCGGACTTCCCTCTCCTGCCCGCCTGCGGCTGCATTCAACCAGATACCGCATCGCGCGGAGCGCGAGCTCCTCTTCTCCCCGTTTCAAAAGATACGATGAGATATTCAAAAGCAGTTCCGGCAGTTCTTCGTTGTTTTCGCCGTAAACTGTTCTGTCATTCGGATGTTGTTTTGAGAATACGCCGACAACGTCCTTTTTCGAAATGCCGCCGTCGGACAACGCAAGAACGCAGTCCGCCGCATCGAAAACATTGGCTTTATCCGTGTTGAGTCTATATTCGTTAAAGGCGATCATTTTGATAACGTCGTCGCAATCCTTTTTGAGCACTGCATTCTGCTTCGGCGTTCGAAACCGGAAATATTCAAGCACGATCGCAATTCGCCTGCACCTGAGATAAGTCATCTCTATGTCAGATTCATTATTCCGAATACGTATTAACCGCTTTTTGCTGCCCGATGCAATGTCATCCAGTATTCTGTCTAATTCCGCCTTTTCCGCCTGTTCGATCGCCTCGCTTATCTCCGCATATTTTTCCTTTGCTTCCCGTTTCAAACCCAGCCTCCGCAGTGTATTGTGTATTGCAATAAAACAGTATTAAAACAGTCCCGTCATGCAGCGTACCGAATATCGGTTCGCTTTTAAAACCGTATGCGTTGGAACAGCAATTTGCCGAATGATTCAATGACCGATATAAGTTTAACTGACTGCTGACATGATTTTACCATACACGAACGCCGATTTCAATTGCTTTGTCGAAAAAAGCCGATTTTTCCCGCAAAGTTTTTTCGCAGGGGAAAACGGCTTTCCGCAGTCCGCAGGCTGTCATTCTGTTATATTCTTCCGGTGCAAAAGTACTGTGTAATTGCCGCACACTCCCGCAGATAGTTGTTCACGATAAGCGGAGAAAAATCCTTTGCGGATACGCCGTTCACATCGTATCCGAGTTTTTTTGCAATGCGGGAAGCGCGGAACACATGGAAGCGGGTTGTGACGAACGCGACCCGAGGATTGCTTTCGGCTGCCGCACCGCTGCCGTTGAACAGCCTGTTGATAATATCAAATGAGAAGATAAAGTTTTCCTCCGTGCTTTGGGACTTGCCTTCCTCAATTATACTGTCGGCGGGTACGCCCGCCGCAACAAGCCATTTTTTCATTACTGAGGCCTCGGTGCTGCTCTCGCCTTCACCCATTCCGCCGCTCACGATTATGAGCAGATCCGGATTCTGCTCATAGCAATCAAGTGCGCGGTCAAGGCGGTTGCGCAGCACGACGGACGGCAAGTCTCCGCGTATGCCCGCACCGAGAACGATCAAAACATCCGCCTTCTCCGGCTCGGCAGTCGTTTTTGAGTTTGCAAGAATAAGCGTTGTTGTCGCCGCAAAAAGCAAAGCAAACAGTACATACGCAGAAATCATTGCATATTTTAAAATTTTGCCGACGATGCTGACGCTCCACCACGATGAAAGCAGCGGGTAGAATACCCCGACAATAATAAGCGGAATTCCGATAACAAAGGGCATTACAATGCCAAGGTTTAAATTGCTGATGCTTGCTGCCCCGATTCCTTCAGCCACAAGCAGAAAGCCTGCAATGCTCAAGATGATACGAAATATCATTTTCTTCAAAGTATTTGTTCCTTTCACATTTTCAGCGTCACAAAAAAAGTGCAGCATGAGTATACCATGCAAAGTATTAAAATGCAATTGAACGCACGACAATGCCTCCGAATGTTCATTTTTTTGTTGACAAGTCGGCCCTTCGGGTGTAAAATGACATTGGAACATGGGAAAGCTTCGGTTTTGCCCGCATATGCTGTATATGCAGGCCGAAGCGTTGTTTCATCGGAGTTCCGACCTTATTTTTTTGCTGAAAGGAGTGGATTTCATTATGACGATTTCGGTTAAAGATATTTGCTTCGGCTCTTTGCTCGTCCACTCCGTTTTTCTGCCTGTTCCGCATGTTTCTCTGCCGCATAGCGCATGAGGACTTGTGCTGAATACGGTTTTGGTGAGCTGCGCCGACACGGGTCATTCGAACCCGACGAGGGCGGCTTTTTTTGTTCGCATTTTCAACGCCGTGCGGCGTGAACCGAAAACCCCGCCGAATAAGTTTTTTGCAGGCTGTGCCCTTTTCGAATTCACACTCGGAAGCGGCACACAGGTCAGTTTCGCCGAGAGCGAACACAGAATGCGGCACAATAATAAAAAATAAGGGAAACAGATAAAATGAACACAAATGACTCTTTTAACCAAACAAAAACCGTCACCGCACGCATTGTCAGCGTGCATAAGAACCGTTTTCAAATCGCATTGGATTCAGCGGAGCGGAAGGCGGCGGAACATGATGCGGTGCTTGCCGGACGGCTGCTTTATCGCGGCGAAATTCCCGTTGTGGGTGATTATATTGAGGCGGAGTTTGAAACATCCCCCGTCGGAAAGCCTGTCGGTGATGCGCGAATTGTTTCGATACTGCCGCGCAAAAGTCTGATCACAAGGCCCGAATACCGCGTCGGAACGCAGAACATGGCGGCAAATGTTGACATTTGTTTCCTTGTTGTTTCGGCAAATGCGGATTTCAGCGTCAACCGCATTGCACGTTACGCTTCCGCTGTTCTTCAGGGCGGTTCAAAGCCCGTGGTTGTGCTCACAAAGGCGGATCTATGTTCCGACCTGAGTGAATACATGCACCGAATCAACGAAATCTGCGGCAATATTCAAATGCACTGTGTAAGTTCAAAAACCGGAGTCGGCATTGATGAATTGCGTCAATACCTCGTTCCCGGAACAACGATCGGGCTGTTCGGTTCATCCGGCGTGGGCAAGTCAACGCTTATCAACACCCTTCTCGGAAGGGAAATTATGCGCACGGGCGATATTCGCGAAAAGGACGACAAGGGGCGGCACACAACAACGCATCGGCAGCTTATCGAGGCGGACGGCGTTTTTCTTGTGGACACTCCGGGCATGCGCGAATTCGGCATTTGCGAGGCGGAAGGGGGTCTTCACGAAGTTTTTCGGGATATTGAAGAAACAGCACTGCAATGCCGTTTCCGCAACTGCACCCACAAAAACGAGCCGGGCTGCGCCGTTCGGCAGGCGATTGAAGACGGTGTGCTCTCGCAAAAGCAATATGATCTGTATCTTGCCCTGCAAGCCGAGAACAGTGTGCGGACCGCAAGCGAAAAACGGGCGCAAAAGAACAAAAAAATGATCGGAATCTCCAAAAAGCGAAAGGAGCTTCGGAATAATCACTGAGGAACGCCCTCGGCGGAACCCGCCGCGGGACAGACACGGGCACCGCCTCGGTTCGCAAACAGCAAACCGCAGCGGTGCCCGATTTTTTTCGTTTTTCTTTCAGCTTCGATACAATCGTTCACTTTGCCGAGGCTGTTCGCATTTTTCATGCAGCCGTGCCGAATAAACCCTTAAGGTTCAGTGTTTGTACCTCCGCACGTCAAAGGTTTCTCCAAGCAGAGTTTCCTTATGCAGGGTTTCGAATTTTTCCGGTTCAAAATCCTTTCGTATCGTGACCGTGTTCAGGCAGTCGTAACCAAGCCTGCGATAAAGCCGAATTGCGCGTTCATTGCGGGCGGCTGCCTCTATATACATCGATTCGGAATACTGTTTGACCGTTGATTCAAGCAGCTTTATTGCTTCCGATCCTATGCCGCGCCCTTGAAACTCAGGCAGGATGAACAGATCTTCAAGCCAATCCGCCGCCGCTCCGCGGCTTCCGAGGTGCGCAAACCCGACCGGGCTTAATTCGGCACCGTCTTTCGGCAGGATAAAAAAGAACCTGTGACCCTCCGCCGTCCATGCGCAAAGATCCGCCCGCGCTTCGGCATCCGTCTGTGTTTCGCCGTTGTGCTCAAGCCAAAATCGCTTTATTAAGCAACAGGCTTTGCCGGCATCCGTTCCGTCGCCGCCGTCCGCAGCGGGCAAATACTCAAAAAGCCGGATCCCGCAGCATTTTTCGCCGTGCATCGGTTCGGTTTCCTTCTCATTCAAGTCATTTTTTTCCATGTTTTTGTAATCTCCGCCGATTCGGCCCGTTTATCTGCAAATTGCTTCATCCGGAGTTCCCCTTTACTAAGCTTGCGTACGAATCGAAAAATGTTCCAAATGCATCGATTCGTCCGAAACGATTTCCAACGTGACGCCGGGGAAAGCCTGCCGAAGTTCCTCGCGGCTGTGTTCGCGAAGAAGTGCGGCAACCGTCGGACTTGCGGCAACCGTGAAACGCTGCTGCGCACCGGCTCCCTCGCTCACGCGGGCGATCAGCGCGGAGCGGATTTTAAGCGCAACGGTTTCCGCATTGAGCACTTTGCCCGAGCCTTTGCAGTAGGGGCAGGTCGTTTGCAGCGTGTCCGCAAGGTTTGCGCGGAGCTTCTTACGCGTCAGCTCAACAAATCCGAGTTCCGTCATGCCGAGTATCACCGAACGCATCCTGTCACCGCGCAGTGCTTCGCGTAAAGTTGCAAGCACGGTTTCTTTATCCTCTTTTTCCTCCATATCGATGAAATCGATAATGATTATTCCGCTGAGATCACGCAGGCGCAGCTGGCGGGCAATTTCAACGGCAGCCTCGCAGTTTGTTTCCACAATGGTCTTGCGCAGACTTGCTTTGCCGACATTTTTCCCCGTGTTCACATCAATGCTGACGAGTGCTTCCGTTTGGTCGATAACAAGATACGCACCGCTCTTAAGCCAAACTTTGCGGGAAAGCGCAGCGTTTATATCGTCTTCAATACCGAGAACGTCGAAAAGGTTCGTTTCTCCGTCCCGCAGTTCGATTCTGTCCGCAAGTGCGGGATCGTTGTCCTCCGCGATTTCAAGCAGCCGATAATACTGAGTGCGATCGTTAACCACAAGCGATCGTATATCCGCCTTCAGCAAATCACGAATCGTGCGTGAAAGCAGTGATTCCTCCCTTCGAATCAGCTTCGGTGCGGGGGAAACTTTATAAATGCGTTTCAGCTCCGCCCATTGTTCGGAAAGCATTTGGATGTCTGCCGCAATCTCCGCTTCGCCGCGCCCTTCGGCAGCGGTTCGGACAATTGCGCCCGTGCCCGGCGGATTGCATTTTTCGATTATGCCGCGCAGGCGCGCGCGTTCCGCCTCGTTCGTTATCCGCTTGCTGATGCCGATAAAATCAACCATCGGAAGGAACACAAGCAGATGCCCCGGAAGATAAATCTGAGTGCTGACCCTTGCGCCCTTTGTGCCGTGCGGTTCTTTAACGATTTGAACCATTATTTCCTGCCCGGGCTTAACATCCGGACAGACATGCGGATTTTTTTGCTTCGGCAGCACGGCTCCCCCGGGAAGCTGCTCGTTCTGCTTGTCGCCGACGTATAAAAACGCATTTTTATCCTCTGATATGTCAACAAATGCCGCCTCCATTCCGGGCAGAACATTGCTGACCCTGCCCTTGTAAATGTTGCCGACGAGCATATCGTTGCTGCGCTGCTCAATGTGAAGCTCGACCGTTTTTCCGTCCTCAAGAAGAGCAACGCGGGTGCGGTACGGGTTTGTGTCAATAACAATTTGCTTATCGACAGTCTGTTTATGCACGGACTGCGGAATTTCCGGCTCACCGATTATTTTCATGCTATCACCGTCCAATCCATTTCAATGTTTCGGCGGTTGACGCTTGAATTTGCGCTTGTGCCGAGTTTTTTGTAAAATGCACCGAGCAAAAGTTCGGGGGAAAGTCCGCCCTCCGCCGTCAGTTTGCCGCGCAAACGGAGCTTTGCGGTCCTGCCGCCGAATTCCGAAACCGAAAGCCCAAGCAGCATCGGGCGAATGTCCACGTCCTTTATTCCGCCTTTTGTCTTTTTGGAAACGATGATTTCGCCTCCGTTCAGAATTTCGTCAACGGCAGCATAAAATGCCTCCCGCGGCACGGACTCAGCGAATTCAAGTTCAATATCGTATTCGGCAGAACGCATCAGCGGCGTGAGCGAGGCTTTGAACTCTCCGGCATCAACGGCGTCAACAATGTGCACGCCCTGCGGAAGGACCGCATTCACTCTGCGCTTAAATTCCGCAGGAGAAACGTATTCCGAAAGCATAACATCAAAATACTCGCAGTCGGAAGTATAGCCCACGCTTAATGCGGTTGCAAACGAAAGCAGCGGATGCGGGTTAAAACCGTTTGAATACGCAAGCGGAAGATCGGCGCGTCTGAATGCGCGTTGAAAAAGCCGCTGCATGTCCAGATGGGAAACGAACATTACCTGTTCATGTTTATAAAACGACGCAATGATTCTCATTCCGACAGTCCCTCTCCTTCGATATTTTTGCGGGAATCTTCATTTTGAGCATATTCCGACCCGACAGCCTTTTTGCGGATTTCCCAGACGGAATCGGGCTTGTGCATATCGCAAAGCGTGCCGCACCTGTCGCCGAAACAGCCGTTGCAGTTAAGGCGGCAGTCGCCCGTTACAATGCCTTCCCGTGAACGCAGATATTCACGCCTGAGGTAGTCCATGCCGACGACCGAATCCATATGCTGCCACGCAAGCGGTTCATCGATTCCGATGCGCCTGTTTCCGAACTGTTCCACGGTGAGCCCGTTTTCGGCAAAGGCCTCTTCCCACGCTTCCTTTTTGAACCTTTCGTCCCATGAATCAAACCTTGCACCGCGCTTATATGCTCCGATGATGACCTTTGCAAGGCGGCGGTCTCCGCGCGCAAAACATGCCTCCAAACGGCTGGTTTCCGAAAAATGGCAATTGAACTCAACCCCGCGTATGCCTTTCAGCGCAGAACGCAGCAATGCCTGCCGGCGCAGAACTTCTTCGGTTGAAATCTGGGGCTCCCATTGGAAGGGAGTGAACGGCTTCGGAACAAAAGTTGAAGCCGAAACCGTGCAGCGCAGCCCTTTGCCGCGCTTGTCCTTCGGCATTTGATAGAATAAGCGGCTGACCTTGCGTGCAAGCTCCGCAATGCCGAGAATGTCTTCGTCCGTTTCTGTCGGCAATCCTATCATAAAATAGAGTTTCACTCCCTGCCAGCCCGATTCAAACGCATCACCGACGGCGCGGAGCAGATCCTCTTCGCAAACGCCCTTGTTGATAACGTCGCGCAGTCTCTGTGTGCCTGCTTCGGGCGCAAACGTCAGGCCGCCCTTGCGGACGCTCTGCATTTTTTCAAGATCATCCTTAAGGAATGAATCTATGCGGAGACTCGGGAGAGAAACCGAAACGCGGTTTTTTGTGTACCGTTCAAGGATCTCCGGAACCGTTGCATGAATCTCGGAGTAATCTCCGCTTGAAAGCGAAAACAGGGAGATTTCGTCATAGCCCGTGCAGCCGAGCTGCCTGTCCGCATAATCAATAAGCGTTTTCGGCTTTCGTTCGCGTATCGGGCGATAAATAAATCCCGCCTGGCAGAACCTGCATCCGCGTGTGCATCCGCGGAAAATCTCAAGCGCAACCCGATCGTGAACGATGTTCATATACGGAACGACAAGATCACCCGTGAATTCCGCAGCATCCAGATTTCGGACGATTCTGCGCGTGATCCCGTCGGGTGCGGACGGTTCCGTCTTTACAATTCGGCTGAAATTGCCGTTTTCGTCATATTCCGCTTTATAGAATGCAGGAACGTAAACGCCTTCGATTTTTGAAAGTTCGATGAGCGTATCGCGCTTGTTCAACCCTCTCCGGCGGCATTCAGCATAAACATCCATAAAATCGTTCACAAGCTCCTCGCCGTCGCCGAAAAACATAACATCCATGATTTCCGCAACGGGTTCGGGATTGCACACGCAGGGGCCGCCCGCTGCAATAAGCGGCATGTCCTCTCCGCGTTCGCTTGCGAGGAACGGTATGCCGCTCAGTTCAAGCACGGTCAGAATGTTCGTGTAGCACATTTCATACAGCAGCGAAAACCCGATAACATTGAATTCACGCAGCGGTGAACGCGTTTCAAGCGAAAAAAGCGGCTCGTTGTTTTCGCGCAGCTGTTCTTCCATGTCAACCCACGGCGCATATACACGTTCGCAATACGTATCCGCACGCTTGTTAAGAATATTGTAAATTATTCTTGATCCAAGGTGGCTCATGCCGATTTCGTATGTGTCGGGGAAGCAGAGTGCAAATCGAAACTCCGCTTCTGCCTTGATGCGCATATTCAACTCGCCGCCCATATAACGCGCGGGCTTTTCAACCTTTGCAATGAGCCTGTTAAGTTTATTTTTGTCCAAAATCTATATCCGTCCTTTCGGTAAGGAAAATCAATCAGCGTTTATTCGGTATATTCAGCATGTCCGGCATTTGCGGACACGGTCCGCCGTCGGAGCAGATTATTTTTCTTTATGTCGATGCGTACATATACTCAGGCTACATTATACCCTTATCAGCGGGTTTCCGCAAGTTCATACGGCGCATTTTTCTCTTTGCCGAGCAGGAAGGAAATCTAAATTATAAATATATCATATAAGGGCAAAAATTCGTCACATCCTTATAGACATTTGATACCGACGCTGTTAAAATATATATGTTGGCGGGTCTGTTTCACTGTTTTTCGCAAAAAATCGTGCATACAAATCTATTTTGCGAAAAGCGGGGTTATCCGTTCCTGCTTCAATTCTATTTTTACGGAGGTAATTGCATGAAAGCGATTAAAAAGTTCCTTGCCCTGCTGCTCACGGCGGTTATGGCATTCACCGTTGTTCCCGTTTTTGCTGCACAAAGCAGCTCCGTGCCCGAAAAGGCTCTGAGCGCGGGGCGTTTGTACGGCTATCGCGTGTTTGACGATGACGATACGCTGTCCTATGCCTGGATTTCCTTCACGGCAGACAATCCCGCCGCCGTGACCGAGGAACAGGTTGAGGAAAATGCGTTCGATGACTATACGAACATGAACTGCGGCGCATATGTAAACGGATATGTTTACGGTTTTGCCGAAAACGGGTATTTTTACCGTGTCAACACCGCCGACTGGAGCCGCGAAAGGCTTTTTGCCGATGCAAGCAGCTATAACGGTTGGAGCGATATGACTTTTGACTACACGACCGGCAAGCTGTATGCCGTTGCATACAACCTCCCTTGGGACTCCGGCGATGATGAAACGGCAATCGAAGCAAGCTTCCTTGTCACCATCGACCTTCTCACATACGAAATCACTCAGGTAGCACAAATCACAACCGGCATTTTGACTCTTGCGGCGGATGCACAGGGCGAGCTTTACGGCATTGCAATGGACGGCTGCCTGTACCATATCAACAAGCAGGACGGCTCAACACGAAACATCGGCAGCACCGGCCAAGTTGTATCCTATGCACAGAGCATGTGCTATGATTACAACACCGACACCATGTACTGGGCTCTCTGCAACATCTCTCAGGGTGTGCTTTGCAGCGTTAACCTCGAAACCGGCGCCGCCTCGCGTCTCGGCATTATCGGCGGCAACACCGAAGTCGTGTCCCTTTTTGCCGTTCCCGAAAGTGAACCCGTTGTTCACGTTGAAAGCGTTGATATCGAACCCGCCGAAGCAAGCATTGACGTTGGGCTGACACTTCAGCTCTCCGCCTCCGTTTCGCCTGAAAATGCAACCGAAAAACGTGTTTCATGGTCAACTTCCGACGCAGGCATTGCAACAGTCAACGAAAACGGCGTTGTTTACGGCAGCACGGCAGGCACAGCCGTTATCACCGCAGCAAGCCTTGACGGCGGCATTATCGGAACCTGTACCGTAACGGTCAATGCAGCAGCATCAAGTTCCGATTATCAACGGGTTGACACGCTTGAAAGCGGCGGAGATTACCTTATCGTCACCCGCGTCGGCGGTCAGGCATATGCGCTTGTCAACCGCAACGCTTCCCCGAACAATTTTGCCGCAATGCTCGTTCCTGTCGTTCTCTCGGCGGACGGCGAATATGTTCTTTCCCCGCTCGACAGCTCCGAATCAATGGATGACCTGCTTTGGGCGGCAAACGGCGATTATACAAACGGCTTCTCCTTCCGTTCCGTCGGCAGCGGTCTGTATTTTGCCGGTCTCACCTACTGCAACTGGACTGCAATAAACCAAACCGAGGATCTTTGGCTCCCGCTCGAACATACCGACGGAGGAACAGCCAAAACCATCCTCAAATCCGTCCGCGCCGAACAAATCGACCCCACGGCAGTGAAACTTTATGCCGGCATTACGACCGGATATTTCAATTCCGTGATTTTTGATTACGTTCGCATTGCGGATGCAGCCAATGTTGAATTCTACAAATTCGGCAGCTCCGGTTCGGAATATGCCCTCGGCGATGTCAACATGGACGGCAGCGTTTCCGTATCCGATGCACTGATGGTTCTTCGCTTCACAATGGGGCTTGAAACACTTTCAGATGCTCAGCTTGAACTTGCGGATTTCAACGGCGACGGCACGGTAAGCACTGTTGATGCGCTTGACATTCTTCGCGCAGCAATTTGATGTTTGCCCGCTTAATCCTCTGTTCCGATTGATTTTTTAAGCAATTCTCGGCAAAGCCGAACGCAAAAGCTTCCCATGCGGAAGCCTGCCGTTCGGCTTTTTTTGCATTCGTGCTCAGGGAGTGCGGTTTTTTGCTCAGGCAATTGATATTTCTGCAAAAAAATGTTATGATAAGTTTGTGAATGCTGTGTTCAAATTCATACAGGACGGATAATGCATATGAAACAAATAACGGAAAAACGCATAAAGTCGCCCATGCCGGCTTATACGGCGGCGGCGTGCATAATCGTTTTCGGGTTGATTTTCCCGCTGTACAGGGTGTACGGCATTGTTCTTGTTGCCGTTATTGCGGCGGCGGCATACTTTTTTTCAAAGAAATATTTCTTTAAGGATAAGATTATTCAAGAGGAATCCGAACCTGTCTTCCGCACGGGTATCGCGGAGCTTGACGAATCCCTCGAACAGGCAAATGTGCTTATCGAGCAGCTGCGCCGGGCAAATATCAGCATCAAAAACCCCGCCGTCAGTGCGCATATCGACAGAATGACCCGCTCCGGCGACGCAATTCTTGCCGAGCTTAACGCGCATCCCGAAAAGGCAAGGAAGCTGCGCCGATTCCTGACATATTATCTGCCGACTTCCGTAAAATTCATGCAGACCTATGCCGAGCATGAAGCCGCACCCACGGGCGGCGAAAACTCCGCCGAGATCATGCGCGGCATTGAAAACAATTCCGAAACGATCGCCAAGGCGTTCGAAACAAGCCTCGACTCACTTTATGCCGGAGAAGCGTTGGACATTTCGTCCGATATCGACGTTCTTAACGGAATGGTGAACGCAAAAACGAGCATGTTCGAATGATGTTCTGCCGCGAGGCTGCATCCGTAAACGAACAGTAAAAAAACCGACTTAAAAATCAAAGCGCATTCAGCGGAAAGGAAAACAAATGGAAACCAACGACAAAACAACAGCAATGCCCACTCTGACTCTCGACCCGTTCGGCGCACAGGCTGCGGCGGAACAACAGACCGCAGCTGCGGAACCCGTCAAAACCTGCGATGAACTCATGCAGGAGAACTCCAATCTCTCCGCCGACGAGCTTGCCGCCGTTGATGCCTTTGCGAAGCAGATCGACATCACCAATTCGGCGCAAATTATGTGTTACGGCGCGGACGGACAGAAAAAAATGGCTGATTTTTCCGAAGGTGCGCTTGAAAACGTCCGCACAAAGGATCTCGGGCAGACAGGGGACATGATAACGGACCTTATCGGCGAGCTGCGCGGGTTCGATGCAGCTGCGGACGAAAAGGGCTTCTTGGGCTTTTTCCGCAAAAAATCCGCCAAAGTTTCCGCACTCAAAGCAAAATACGACAAGGCCGAAGTCAATGTTGAACGCATTGCCGGCGAGCTTGAAAAGCACCAGATAACCCTGCTTAAGGATGTTTCAATGCTGGATAAAATGTACGAAGAAAACCTGCTGTATTTTAAGCAGCTGACAATGTACATACTTGCGGGCAAAAAAAAGCTTGAAACCGAGCGCGCAACCACCCTCCCCGAACTTGTGCGGAAAGCGGAGCAGAGCGGTTTGCCCGAGGATGCTCAAAAGGCACGCGATTTTGCCGATATGTGCACAAGGTTCGAAAAGAAGATTTATGACCTTGAACTCACCCGAAACATCTCCATTCAGATGGCACCGCAGATTCGCCTGATTCAAAACAACGACACGATGATGGTCGAAAAAATACAAACCACCATTGTGAACACAATTCCCCTTTGGAAGAGCCAGATGGTCATTGCACTCGGGCTTGAGCATTCGCGTCAGGCTGTGGAAGCGCAGCGTGCCGTCACGAATATGACGAATGAGCTTCTGAAAAAGAATGCGGAACTGCTGCATTCCTCCACCGTTGCTGTTGCCGAAGAGAGCGAACGCGGCATTGTGGATATTGAAACACTCACCGAAACCAACGAAAAACTTATTGCAACCATGGATGACGTGCTCCGTATTCAGCGTGAAGGTCACGAAAAACGTGTTGCGGCGGAAGCTCAAATGGCAAAAATCGAATCCGATCTGCGCAAAAAGCTCGTTGATGTCACCGGCCTCGGCGGCAGTGCCGCAAAATAAGCCTGCATTCCAATCAATCGTTTTAAACTGTTTTATTACTGCGGAGTCGAACTCCGGGAAGGCGGAAAGATGAAATCTCTTTTCAAAAAGTTCTCAACGGCTGTCATCGTTCTTGCAGCGGTCGCCCTGCTTTCGGTGCCGCTTCTCGGCGGCGCAAGGCTTGCGGCGGATTGCGGACGAATCGAAAAAAAATTCAATCATTTTGCGGCCGAAACCGATAAACACGGCAATAATTTCGAGTCCGACATGGTTGTTTTTGCAGCAAATGCCGAGAGCCTTTGCGATGAGGCAGCGCGCATCACGGGGGAGGATTCTCCCGCCGTGCGCAGCCTTCAAAACGATCTTGCCGAATACGAAAAATGCGGTTCCGCATTTGAAAAATTTGATTGCTTCAAACGTTTGCTTGCGGATGCAAAGCGCGTTTATGCCTCCGTTCCGGAGGGAAGCGTTACCGACAGTCTTATGACGGCAATGGACGGCATCGAATCGGCTGATTCGCGAATTTCACGCACCTATGGGGCAAAATACTCCGAATGCATGAAATCGCGTTCCGATCTGCTTTCCGGCGGGCTGTCCTCCGCAATTGCAAAAATCTACGGAATCGGAGGGAAATAACACCGACAAATGAAATCTTCAAAGCTTAAATTGGCATCGATAATCCTTGCCGTTGTGCTGTGCCTGCTTGTGCTTTCCGCTCCTGCCGGCGCCGTTGTTCAGCCGAACAGCGACTTCTATGTTTTGGATAACGAAAACGTGCTTTCGGCAGAAACAGAAAGATACATCATTGACCGCAATCTGAACCTTGTTTCCAACTGCAAAGGTGCGCAGGTTTGTGTTGTTGTGACGGACAGCACGAACGGGCAGGATATCGAGGAATATGCAACGGAGCTCTTCAACGCTTGGGGCATCGGCAGCAAGACCGAGGACAACGGCGTGCTGATTCTGTTTCTGACGGATGACGACAACTATTGGATAATGCCCGGCATCGGGCTTGAAAGAGTCCTTACCGAGCGCGTTCTCCGTCAAATCATAGATGACGACTGCGAGCCCTCATTTGCAAGAAAGGATTACGACAGCGCGGCAAAAGCAACGTTCATCGCGATTAATCAGGTTGTCTGCAATTACTACAGTCAAGATCCGAACGGTTCGGGTGATTCGAATAATTTTCCGAACAACAACGGCAATAATTATTATCCGGATGACCACCCCGATTATAACTCCGGCAGTTCCTGTCTTTCATGCGGTTCCTGCCTCGCACTCAGCTGTGCGGCATGCGGGAGCTGCGGCTCGTGTTCGGGAGGAAGTTTTATGGGCATTGTTATTGTAATCATCATCGTGTTTGTTTTCTTTAAAATCATCGCTTCCATCGGCAGAGGCGGGCGGCGTCCCCCCCGTCCCCCTCGCGGCGGAGGCTTCGGCGGCGGTTTCGGCGGCGGCTTCGGTCCCCGTCCTCCTCGCGGCGGTGGTTTCGGCGGCGGTTTTGGCGGCGGCGGACGCGGAGGTTTCGGCGGCGGCGGACGCAGCGGCGGCTTCGGCGGCGGTCGCGGCGGTGGCTTCGGCGGCGGCGGAGGCGGTTCGCGCGGCGGCGGTGCAGGAAGGCGATAAGCTGTTTTCATACTTCTGCCGTATAAATTTTATAATCTAATAACCGACAGCCCGAAGGACATTTCATCCTTCGGGCTGTTTGCCGTTAAAGCGGTTTTGCACTTTCAATCAAAAGCTGCTCGGCTTTGATTTTGAGGCGTTTTTCGGCTTATGCTCAATCCGCGAACCCTTCCTCAAGCCCGTCAAACACAACGCGCAGCTCCGCATCGGTATCTTCGGGCGGAGCTTGTTTGCCTGCATAATCAAGAATGGTTTTGATTGCGCTGAGCCTGTCGGAGGGCTTCAGCTCCTCGCTTGTGACCATATCAACAAGTGCTTTCAGCGCAAGCCTGCTCAGGCGCGGTGCGGAGTATTTGCCTGCCGCAGCGCGTGCGGCAGTTTTGCCCGTTTCAACGGCAGTGCCGCCGGCGTTCGCAATTTTTGTTTCGGCATTGGTTTTTGCCATTATAATTCCTTTCGCCTGCTCCCGCGACAATAATATTATACACTGTTTTCATTCGGAAATAAAGCATAACAAAAAGCGAATTGCGATTTTCATATCATTTTTCAATCAAAAAATCAAGAGGTCTGCTGTACGGCTTTATGTATAGCATTCAGTCTTTTTGCAATTGCCGATTGCAAGAGCAGAGTGTTATAATATTATTAGGGCAGTAAATGCGGCCTTCCGCCGTGCGGATGCGCTGATTTTGCCTTTGCCCGGGGAACTTTGATTTTAAACTGTTCAGGGTTCCCAAAATATGAAAAAGCCAACGCAAAGCCCGTGGAATCTGAAGCAGAGCAGTTCCAAGCAGACAGAGTTTCTGCCGAGCAAGCCGTTCGAATGAATCGGAACTCCGTTCACTCGTGCGGCTCTGCGGCGTCGGGCGTGCCGAATTTCACCCGCAAAACCTCCCTGCCCCGAAGGTGAGGACGCATACCCCGAAAATGCGGCGGAACGGCGGCGCGGCTTTGCCGGTTCTCTGCAAAAATTCATAACCGAAAGGATGCACCGAATGCATGAAACTTATCCTTCACGGCACGCCGAATTCTCGGCAGCGTGAATTTTTTCTTTCCCGCGCAAGGCACACGGCCTACGGCGGAGCGCGCGGCGGCGGCAAAAGCTGGGCCATGCGCCGCAAATTTGTGCTTCTTGCGCTGCGATATCCCGAACTGAACCTTCTGCTTTTGCGTCGAACGCTGCCGGAGCTGCGCGAGAACCACATCATTCCGCTGCAAAGGGAGCTTTACGGCATTGCGCCCTATAATTCAACCGAGCGCGTGTTCAGGTTCCCCAACGGGTCTCGAATCAAACTCGGTTATTGCGACACGGCGCAGGATGTTTACCAATATCAGGGGCAGGAATATGCAATCGTCGGCATGGAAGAAGCAACGCACTTTACGGAAGAACAAATGCGGTTTTTGACGACCTGCAACCGCACGACACGAACGGATATTTCGCCGCGCATGTATTACACATGCAACCCCGGCAACGTCGGCCATGCATGGGTGAAGCGGTTGTTTATCGACAGACAGTATCAGCAGGGTGAAAATGCAGAGGATTACAATTTCATTCCCGCAAAAATCTATGACAACAGGATTCTTATGGATGCCGATCCGAATTATGTGAAGCAGCTTCTTGCCCTGCCGGAAGATTTGCGGAGGGCGCACCTTGACGGCGACTGGGATGTTCACGCAGGGCAGTACTTCCGCGAATTTTCGCGTGAAAAGCACGTTGTTGACCCGTTTGAAATTCCGCATTGGTGGCGCCGATTCCGTTCGATGGACTGGGGGTATAACGACCCCTGCTGTGTGCTTTGGCACGCGGCGGACGGCGAAGGCAGGGTTTTCACCTATCGTGAACTGTATGTTCGGCAAACACTTGCGGGCGATGTTGCACGGCGCGCCGTTGAACTGAGCCGCGGAGAAAACATTGCCTACACTGTTGCATCACCCGATATGTGGCAAAAGCGCGGCGCGGTGCTTTCCGCAAACGGCGGGTTTGAAGGCGAAACGCTTGCAGAGCTTTTTGCAGCCGCCGGAATGCCGCTCACGCCTGCGGACAATTCAAGAATCGCGGGCTGGAACTGCCTCCGCGAATACCTTGCGCCGCGGTTCGAAACGGAAAAAGACGGCAAACAACCCATGTGGCAATGCTTCGGCACCTGCGAAAACTTAATTCGTCAGCTTCCCCTTTTGCAATACGACAAATGTAATTGCGAAGACGCGGCCGACGGCAACGACCACGCGCCGGAAGCTTTGCGCTACGGCCTTATGAGCCGCCCACGCAGAAGTCAGCAGCCGATCGTTAAAAAGGCACGCGCATATGACCCTCTTTCCGTGCCGGAACGAGCTTCGGGCTGGCTGTAAATTCATCTCTCGATACAGAAAAAAAGGAAAGGATACTTAAAATGAACAATATCATACTTCCTCCGCCGGCAGCGGCGAAGCCCGCCGAAGCGGAAGAAACGGAAAAGCTTTATACGCTTTTCAGAGAATATTACGATGCATACGCAGCGGAACGCGCACGGCTTGACCGATGCGAAAGAATGTACCGCGGCGACCATTGGGGCGATATTCCCCAAAAGGATGCCGGCGAGCCGCGTCCCGTGACGCCGATAATCCAAAGCACCGTTGAAAACGTTCGGGCGGATCTGATCGATTACCTGCCGGAGGCGATAATCAGCGCGGACAGCAGGGAATACGACGAGCTTGCAGAGCTTATGACCCGAATAATACGCGAAAATCACCTCAGATGCGCCTATGACGATGAATATGCAAAGTTGACGCACGACCTGCTTGTCGGCGGGTACAGCGTGCAGCAAGTCGGCTTTGATCCGGATGCGAACGGCGGAATCGGCGGAGCGTATATAAAGCACGTTGACAATCGCACCGTTATGTTCGACCCGCTGTGCAGTGACCTTCAGGACAGCCGCGCCGTGTTCAAATTCACGCATCACACGCGCGACTGGTTCATGCAGCATTACCCGAAGCAGGCGGCGGAACTTCGGGAGGACGGGTTCATGCTTGACACCGCAACGGACGAAATCATTTCCCCCGCGTTTTCAAAAAGCATACTTTTAATCGAATGCTGGCTGCGTGAATACGATTCCAAAGCGGGGAAACACCGTGTTCATATGGTCAAGCTTGCGGGCGGAATGAAGCTTGAGGACAGCCGCCGAGTAAAAAAAGAGGGCTATTTCGCACACGGCGAATATCCGTTTGTTGTCACAACGCTTTTTGAACGCAAAGGAAGCTGCCTCGGTTACGGTTTTGTTGACATGTTCTGCACGGCACAGATTTATTCCGATAAGCTCGATCAAATCGTGATGAAAAACGCCCTGCTTGCAAGTCACAACAAGCTTTTGATAACGGGCGCAAGCGGGTTTGACCCCGCCGACCTGCGCGACTGGTCCAAAGAGGTCCACACAGGCGATAACCTGAACGGCATAACATGGTTCAGCACGGCTCCGCTTCCTTCTTATATGCTGCAATACATTTCGGAAATGCGCAATTCCATCAAGGAAGAATCCGGAGCAAACGAATTTGCGCGCGGCATGACCCACGCAGGCGTCACAAGCGGCACTGCGATAGCTGCCCTTCAGGAAGCAAGCAGCAAGCGTTCCCGTATGGCAGCGCGCAGCATACATGCTGCATTCCGCAAGGCCGTGAGTCAGGAGCTTGAAGTAGAACGTGAGTTCGCGCTTTCGAAACGCTGTTTCCGTGAGCTTTCATCGATTACGGGCGATATGGGCATTGACCTTGGAAGAATAAAAGCCATTGACGATGCCGTGAAAAGCATGAAGAACCTGCCCGCCGAGTTCCGTGTCACCGTTAAAGTCGTTAAAGAAAACGCATTTTCGGTAATCAATAACAATGATACCGTCTTCCGCCTTGTTGAAGCGGGCATGATAACACCCGAAGTCGGTCTTCAGCTTTTGATTTTCGACGGCAAAGATCAGGCGATTGAGCTTATGAAGCTTGCACCCGCGAGCCGCACCTGATTAAGCCGGGCAAATTTTCAACATCGGTGCAGCCATTTCCCGGGAAATAACGCCGTTTCAAAAGCAGCCCGGTTATCCATCGACGCAGTAAATTTATCGGCAATAATATATAATCCGTTTTATGAATTATTGACCCCGAACTGCAAATAATGTTATATGGGACTCCTCCTTATTGATAGCGCACCCTCGTCGGTCTTCGGATCGACAGGGTGCGCAAAACATTTAAAGCTCAGCCGAAAGCCGAAGAGCATGTTCGGATGCCGCCCGTCCCGCTATTCTTTTTCACCAATGTCAAATCTTTGCCGCGATTCGTGTTCCATTTTTTGCATAGATGTGATATAATAAAACGAACAGCCGAACCGACACCCCGTGCGGAGAGTGCTTGCAGGCGCTTGCGGCGATTCCTGCGGGCAGTCTGCGGACGCCGTGCAACGGCCAAACGATCGGAGAACATGCAGATGCTGACGGAATTCAATCTCGGCGACAAAGTTCAAATGCGAAAGAACCATGCCTGCGGAGCGAATGAGTGGGAAATTACGCGCTGCGGAGCGGATATTAAACTGCGCTGCACGCATTGCGGAAGGGTTATCATGCTTGACCGCATGGATTTCATGCGCAGTGCAAAACGCATCACCGCCCGAGCGGCTTCTTCCGATGCGGACGGCGCCGGAACAGCAGTCAGCCTCCCAGATTGAAGTAAGGACAAACACCGCAGCCCGATCATCGGAACCTGAATAAATAAATTTCAAATTGAACAGGATTGGTAATATATATGGAAAAGCTCATTGAACAGGAACAGGAAAAACCGACTAAAACACGCGCCGACAAGCGCACGCGCAGAAAAAACAGCTTTTTTTCCGATGCAGTTGATAAACTGCACAAAAAAGACAGCAGCTACCGCAACATTTCCTACTTTCGCTTTTTGCTGACGCTGCTAAGTGTTATTATCGGCGCACTTGCGCTGCGCAGCTTTATCGTTGAGCCCACCATTGTTGACGGCGAATCCATGCAGACAACGCTCATGGACGGCGAACGCGTGCTTGTTGAAAAGGTCAGCTACTGGTTCAATGAACCTCAGCGCGGGGATATTGTCATTGTTCGCTTTCCGAACCGAAACGAATGCTTCGTTAAGCGCATCATTGCCTTCGGCGGCGAAACAATTGAAATACGCGACGGCTTTGTTTACATCGACGGCAAAATGCTTGACGAAACCGAATATGCCGGCGAGTGGTACGGCAAAATCCGTCCGAGTATGCGCGTTCGTTCCGTCGGCAGCATTAACGGCGTATACACCGTGCCCGAGGGCTGTGTTTTTGTGATGGGCGACAACCGCAACAATTCACATGACAGCCGTGCGGAAGATGTAAACGCAATCCCCATTGAAAACGTTCTCGGCAAGGCGCGCTGCCGAATTTGGCCCCTTGACCGCGGCGGGAGTATATACTGATGCCTGCCCGGCGTTTTAACAAATCGACTGCGATTAAATATCGTTTGTTGGATATCTGTGCTGCCGTCTGCGGTTGTGCCCTTGCGGCAGCACTTGTTTTTTATGTTATCTTCAGCCCGTTTTTCATTACCGAAAGCGGGCTTTGTGATTTCGTCGCCGGAGATTGCGTGCTTGCGGACAGAGTCGGCAAATATGTCTTCGGATTTTCTCGCGGCGATTCGGTGATTTACAAAACAGGGAACAAACTCAGCCACACCCGCGAAATCGGAAGAATCGTTGCTTTTGCCGGTGAACGGTTCACTGTTCGCGGCGGGTTGATCTATATTGATAACAAACTGTTGGATGAATCGGACTATGCCGTGCCGTTTGATTCCGAAATCGACCTGTCGGAATTGATTCCGACCGACTGCTTTCTCGTGCTGCCCGACGATCGTTCCGAGTTGGCACCGCAGCAGGTGCAGGCATTCATCATTCCCCGCAGCCGCATAATCGGCGAAATTCGGCTGCGGCTCTTTCCTTTGAACGAAATTGCCGTTTTCTCCTGAACCATTGTTTCGGTTGTTTGCATGGAATTAAAGGGCACTTAGCATGATTCATTGTCTTACTTGCGGTGACTCAACCGCAAGTTTAGTCTTTTCGCAACCATAGGTTGAGAGAAATGCCGAATTTCAACCGTTCATCGCTTCCGTCTTCCGTGAACACGGTGCTATAATCTCACCATGATAAGGATTGCGGACACCGCTGCCCGGCAGCAGCATCCTTCATCAAAAACAACACTCGGAGGAAAAACAAATGAACACAATCGGATCAAGAATCGCAGAAAACAGGCGCAGGATCGGCCTGACACAAGAGGAGCTTGCTGCAAAGCTCGCCGTTTCGGCTCAGGCTGTTTCCAAGGGGAAAACGACATTACCTGTCCGGATGTTATGACTCTGCCCAAACTTGCAGAGATTCTCGGAATTACGGTTGACGAATTGCTGAGCGGGAAAAAGCAGCCGCAGACGCTTGTTCTTGCAGATGAAGAACGCAAAAGCGTTGACGATGTGATGCTCAAAATCATTGTCAACAGCCATGAAGGCGACAAAGTCAAGGTCAATCTGCCGATTCCCCTTGTTAAGGCCGGACTGCGCATCGGCATGGGAATGCCTCAGGTCAAGGGCAATGCTGCGCTTGAAAGCATCGATTTCGGAGAGCTTATCGCGCTTATCGACAGCGGCGTTATCGGAAAGCTTGTTGAAGTCGAATCCGCAGACGGGGATATCGTTGAAATAACCGTTGAATAATCGGTGTTCGGAGCATGACCTATGAAAATCTATGTTAAGGACGGAAATACGGGACATAAAATCCGCCTTGCGCTTCCGTCACGCCTTATCTTCGGAAAGTTAGGACAGGCAATTGTTAAGCGCGCAATTAAAAGTGAGCTGCAACACAATTCCTCCGATGAAGAATGCGTTGCAGATACAAATATTGACGCGGATGGTCTCGGCATGGCCGAGTTGGACGATACGACGTCATTCGATATGTTTGACGAAGAAGAACAGCTTGAACAGGCCGTCGAAAATGCCGATACACTTCCCGACAGCGAAAAACCCGATGCGCCTGCGATCTCAAATAAAACGCATGAGTTGAACGGCGCTCAGGTATCCGAGCTTATGAAGATCATACTCGAAATGCGGAAAAAGCATCCGGGTTGGATCGCGGTCGAGGTTCAGTCCGCCGACGGCAGCGAGGTTTTGATAAAGTTCTGATGCTTCCGCACGATCGGCTGTACAAGTTTAGTTTTTAATGCCTGCATCCCCTGCTGCGCCTTTCTCTTAATGCTCAGCCCCGAGAAAGCACATGCCGAATGCAGGCACTGAGGTGATTACGGTGAACGAATGTTTAAATACAGTTGAATGCCGCGTTTTCAAAACTGATTCAGGCATCCCCGCGGCACTTTACGGCGCGGAAAGTGAGAAGATTTTTTTGTGTGTACACGGACAATTCGGAAACAAGTTTGAAGCAGAGAGTTTTGCACGCATCGCCGTTCCGCTTGGTTGGCAGGTACTTGCCGTCGATCTTCCGGAGCACGGTGAGCGCGCAGGCAACTCCTCTGCCCGCTTTGACCCATGGCATTCCGTGCCGGAGCTGCATGGAATTATTTCTTCATTGAGAAGCAAAAACAAACGTGTCGCCCTCCGCGCGGTAAGCATCGGCGCATGGTTTTCTCTGCTTGCCGCCCGCGGAATATCCCTCGAATGCTGTTTGCTTGTTTCCCCGCTTTTAAATATGGAGCGCATGATAGCAGACATGATGCGCAGTGCGAACATATCCGAGGACACGCTAAAAGAGGTCGGAGAAATCGTTGTTCCGAACGAAACCGTGCTGTCGTATGATTATCTGTTGTATGCAAGGAACAACCCCCCGACGCTTTCCTGCCGCAATGCAAAAGTGCTCTGCGGTGAGAATGATGCCGTTGTTCCTTTCGACACTGTTGAAGCTTTCTGCAAAGCTAATCATTGCGGGCTCACAGTCATGCCTGCCGGCGAACATTGGTTCCACACTGCGGAGCAGTGCAAATTCCTGTCCGAATGGGAAAGCGCGGCACTCGCCGAATTCGGAATTTAAACAAACACTTAATAAAATAAATTTTGGTGGCAGTTATGGAACTTCAAACAAAGCGGCTCATTCTCCGCGAATACACTCATGCGGATTTTGATGCACTGTACGAAATTCTTTCGGATGCCGAAACGATGAAACACTATGAAGAGCCTTATGACAGCGACGGCGTTCGCCTTTTGATTGAGTGGAACCTTGAAAGCTATAAAGATTTCGGGGTCGGCCTGTGGGCGGTTCCGCTCAAAGGACAAAACGACGAAAACGATACTTTTATCGGCGATTGCTGAATAACAATGCAGCGCATCATGGGCCTTGCTTCCGAAGCGGCACGCTGCTGCCGCGATTATATTTTCGAAAACACGCCGTTCAACACTGTCAATTCCTACATGACGGCCGATAATGCGGCATCCTCCGGCGTCGCTGTCAAAAACGGAATGAAGCTCGTTGACGAATTCACGGACACAGACGGAAAAAGGCTGAAGGCCTATGCCATAACGCGCGAGGACTGGAACGCACTGCGTACATAAAAATGCACAATTCGTGCATTTCGATTGATTATATATGTTTTCTGTTCCAGATATATGTTATAATGACTTGAAAATGAAGTTGAGGTGAGTCATGAAGCATATAGTAATCGATTTTGAAATGCAGCATGGTGAAATGCAGCTGCTGCAAAGTGCGCCGAATGTTTACCAAACAGAGATAATCGAAATCGGCGCGGTTATGCTGAACGACGAATTCGAATTCGTCAGTGAATTCAAGAGTTATGTTCATCCCTCCTATGGAAAACTCCCCGATAATATCGCAATACTTACCGGAATAAAAGACAGCGATATTCGCGATGCACCGCTTATCAACGAAGCGGTCAGCAGCCTGTTTGCATGGATAGGCGACGGTGAGTTCACTGTTTATGCATGGAGCACGGCTGATTACACCCAACTCAGCAGGGAACTTGCCGGAAAAGAATTGATGCATATAATTCCGCAGGATCTGCATGCACATTGGGTTGATTTTCAAGCACAATATGCTCGCCTTGCAGGGTACGGAAGAAACGATCGGCCTTCGTTGGTGCGTGCACTGCGGGATATAGGCGAAGTCTATATCGGCAGATCTCACGATGCGCTGACAGACGCTCAAAATACGGCGACGCTGCTTAAGATTTCGCAGAATTCCGCTGAACTTCGCAAGGTTCGTGAGCGCATTTCGCTTGTTTCCGCAACACCTGAGGAGACGTTAAGTCAACCGTATACGCTTGCGGACAAATTCGGATCGGGTCTGCTTGATCTTATGAGCAACCTTGATGATTCGGACTGCGCGCCCGATACAGATAAAAACGATTTCAATTCGGAAAGTTAGTATTTACCTGTTATTTTAAACATTCAAACACAAAGCGGTACGGCAGATGAGCTGTATCGCCTTTTTTATTTAAAATGCATCCCAACCGCATGAAAACTTCGCTTGAAAGTATTCAGAATTCAATTAAAAAACAGGAACAAAAAAAGAAACAGTCATTTGACTGTTTCTTTGGAATCCGGCAGCTGCCTATCCTCCCATGCCGTCGCCAGCACAGTACTGTCGGTGTATGAGGGCTTAACTTCTGTGTTCGGAATGAGAACAGGTGGAACCCCTCAGCTTAACCACCGGAAAGGTGATTGGTTTTCATAAAACCTTGATAACTGCATAAGTTCGGTAAATTCACTTTGATCAAGCCCTCGGCCTATTAGTATCGCTCAGCTGCGTACATTACTGCACTTCCACCTGCGACCTATCAACCATGTGGTCTACATGGGGCCTTACTCCTTGCGGATGGGAGATCTTATCTTGAAGTCGGCTTCACGCTTAGATGCCTTCAGCGTTTATCCGATCCGCACTTGGCTACCCAGCTATGCTCTTGGCAGAACAACTGATTCACCCTTGGTGCGTCCATCCTGGTCCTCTCGTACTAGGGACAGCTCCTCTCAAATCTCCTGCGCCCACGATGGATAGGGACCGAACTGTCTCACGACGTTCTGAACCCAGCTCGCGTGCCGCTTTAATTGGCGAACAGCCAAACCCTTGGGACCTGCTTCAGCCCCAGGATGCGACGAGCCGACATCGAGGTGCCAAACCTCCCCGTCGATGTGGACTCTTGGGGGAGATAAGCCTGTTATCCCCAGGGTAGCTTTTATCCGTTGAGCGATGGCCCTTCCATGCGGTACCACCGGATCACTAAGTCCGACTTTCGTCCTTGCTCGACCTGTATGTCTTGCAATCAAGCTTCCTTTTGCCTTTACACTCTTCGCACGATTTCCGACCGTGCTGAGGAAACCTTTGAGCGCCTCCGTTACTTTTTAGGAGGCGACCGCCCCAGTCAAACTGCCCACCTGACGGTGTTCCAAGACCTGATTCAAGGCCTATGGTTAGGATCCCAGTACTACAAGGGTGGTATCCCAAGGATGACTCCACACAGACTGGCGTCCATGCTTCATAGTCTCCCACCTATCCTGTACATGTAGTACCAAGACCCAACGTCAAGCTACAGTAAAGCTCCATGGGGTCTTTCCGTCCTGTCGCAGGTACCCGGCATCTTCACCGGGATTACAATTTCACCGAGTCTATTGTTGAGACAGTGCCCAAATCGTTACGCCTTTCGTGCGGGTCGGAACTTACCCGACAAGGAATTTCGCTACCTTAGGACCGTTATAGTTACGGCCGCCGTTTACTGGGGCTTAAGTTCACTGCTTCGATTGCTCTAACAGATCCCCTTAACCTTCCAGCACCGGGCAGGCGTCAGCTCCTATACATCGTCTTGCGACTTAGCAGAAACCTGTGTTTTTGGTAAACAGTCGCTTGGGCCTATTCTCTGCGGCCTGTCATAGACAGGCACCCCTTCTCCCTAAGTTACGGGGTCATTTTGCCGAGTTCCTTAACAATAGTTCTCTCGCTGGCCTTAGGATACTCTCCTCACCCACCTGTGTCGGTTTACGGTACGGGCGCCTTTAAACTCGATAGAAGCTTTTCTTGACAGTGTGAAATCAGCTACTTCGCCCCGAAGGGCTTCCCCATCACATCCTAGCATTGTCTAAACGGATTTGCCTATTTAGACTGCCTCAATGCTTAGCCGTACATAACCAACAGTACGGTTAGCTTATCCTACTGTGTCACTCCATCTCTCAAACGCTTATTGGCGGTACAGGAATATCAACCTGTTGTCCATCACCTACGCCTTTCGGCCTCGGCTTAGGTCCCGACTAACCCAGGGCGGACGAACCTTCCCCTGGAAACCTTGGGTTTACGGCCCGTGGGATTCTCACCCACGTCTCGCTACTCATGCCAACATTCTCACTCGTATACTGTCCACATGTCCTTACGGTCATGCTTCAGCCTGCATACGAAGCTCCCCTACCCATCATAAATGATGCCGTAGCTTCGGTAGTACGTTTTAGCCCCGGAAATTTTCGGCGCAGGATCACTCGACCAGTGAGCTATTACGCACTCTTTAAATGAGTGGCTGCTTCTAAGCCAACATCCTGGTTGTCTGTGCAATCCCACATCCTTTACCACTTAACGTACATTTAGGGACCTTAGCTGACGATCTGGGCTGTTGCCCTTTTGACTATGAATCTTATCACCCACAGTCTGACTCCCAAGTAAAAGAAAACGGCATTCGGAGTTTGATAGTCTTCGGTAAGTGCAATACCCCCTAGGACATTCAGTGCTCTACCTCCGTTTCTCTACGCTTGAGGCTAGCCCTAAAGCTATTTCGGGGAGAACCAGCTATCTCCGGGCTCGATTGGAATTTCACCGCTATCCACAAGTCATCCCCGAGCTTTTCAACGCTCGTGGGTTCGGTCCTCCACGAAATTTTACTTTCGCTTCAACCTGCTCATGGATAGGTCGCCCGGTTTCGGGTCTACGCCAAGTAACTTAATCGCCCATTTAAGACTCGCTTTCGCTACGGCTCCACACCTTAAGTGCTTAACCTTGCTACTTAACGTAACTCGTTGGCCCGTTCTACAAAAAGTACGCGGTCACACAAGTAATGTGCTCCCACAGCTTGTAAGTGCAGGGTTTCAGGTTCTATTTCACTCCCCTCCCGGGGTTCTTTTCACCTTTCCCTCACGGTACTGCTTCACTATCGGTCATCAGGTAGTATTTAGCCTTGGGAGGTGGTCCTCCCTGCTTCCCACAAGGTTTCACGTGTCTCGTGGTACTCTGGATCAGAACTTGATTAATGTCGCTTTCACCTACAGGACTATTACCTCCTACGGTCTAACTTTCCAGTTATGTTCGGTTAACAACATCTTCTCGTTAATGTTCTGTCCGCAACCCCAGTGACAAGTCACTGGTTTGGGCTCTTTCCCTTTCGCTCGCCGCTACTCAGAAAATCGATTTTTCTTTCTCTTCCTCTAGGTACTTAGATGTTTCAGTTCCCTAGGTTTACCTCCGTATAGCTATGTATTCACTATACGGTACATGGGGTTTCCCATGTGAGTTCCCTCATTCGGAAATCTCCGGATCACTGGCTATGTGCGCCTACCCGAAGCTTATCGCAGCTTATCACGTCCTTCATCGGCTCCTGATGCCAAGGCATTCACCATGCGCCCTTTGTAGCTTGACCTATCTTCGTTTGATTATTACCTTCGTATTACTTCGTCAGTTTCGTCGTTCCTTTGCTCATGTACGAAAGTACATTCTGCCAGTCACTCCTCACTTCCTTGTTCTACTCGCTCCTAATCAAACTCAGTTCTAACTATTTTTCAAGTTAAAACTCTTCAGTCGTTTTTTCAAAGTTTTGCATTAAATATCACAAAGAATATTTCTTGGCTTACTTCTCAATATGTTTGAAGTTATATATTATCATTTTATATGCAATTTTCAAAGAACATCATTTGAGAAACATGGTTTCTCAAAATTGAACAGAAACGTTAATATAAACAATTCCTATACGAAGTAAGCATCTTGCTTCTTCATTTCTCCATAGAAAGGAGGTGATCCAGCCGCAGGTTCTCCTACGGCTACCTTGTT
>ERZ827524.646-NODE-646-length-42678-cov-3.463060_pt1 | contig 42678 bp, 66 predicted proteins | sample MGYA00519702_ERZ827524 | MGnify/ENA primary metagenome ERZ827524 (study PRJEB31778, sample SAMEA3449341) | human gut metagenome | biome: human gut; feature: human-associated habitat; material: faeces | place: United Kingdom | collected 2010/2012 ...
TCCATTTAGTAATATCTATATCAGTAGCATCTACTAAATGTATTATATCACATTTAGTATTGAATACTCTTCTAATATAAGATATTCCTTCTTTGTAGTGATACTTATTCTTATAAGCACGAGGTACTACACTATGAAGACGAGTTATTAATTCAGTCTTCATTCTCATCTCTGTTGCAGCTTTCTCCCACGATTCTGGAAGATTCTGTCTAATAAAATTCATTAATCCCATTTCAAATTAATTTATTGATTAAACTAAAAATCCTTCATAAATAAATCAAATAGTGTTGTTAAATACGTGTAATCTACACTGCTTTTGAATAATACAGTACTATTCAATCCAGTATAACGTATATATAAGAAATACATATACCTGTCTTCTTTAGGTATATAAGAGTGCTCCCAAGTAACTATATAATTTTTAGTACTCTTATAATTTTCTCTTAAATAATTGATTTTACTTTCCATATTAATTAGTTTTTAATTGTAGCATTGAAGGGAATCGAACCCTTCACAGCCCCTACGTCTGATCTAGCCTGATATGCTCCAGCTTTCTACGACATTAGCTTAGCCGTTGGACTCTGTTATCACGCTGCGATACCAGTGTAGTCCATTACATAACTTGTATTGCCAGTTATCTGCTTATTGACCTATTCTATTCTGTTTCAACGGTTCAATACTATTTCACACCCTTATTATATTTTTTTAGTGGATGTGCGCGGTACTGCCCCGCGGTCACCTGAAGGCATAAATAGACCTAACAGTCAATTCTTTTTACAGTTCGGTATTATACCTACTCTATTGTGGGTATATGACCGACCAAAGTCATATACCCTATGGTCTTGAGAATGGTTAGTTCTCTTATACTGATCTTGATAATACACGAATAATAGTTAAAGTATAGATACTTTAAACGATTCAAAGATTCATATTATTCAGTCTAAACTTGATGTCACGACTAAGGCTTTTCTCTATTTCTAGAGGACAATCTTATTGTCGCGATCTCAGACTTATGATCAGTAGTTCACGGTAGTTCCTCATAACTGATTTAAAAATTCTGTATGAGACCTGTTAATTCAGGTCTTTGTATGCCTCAGGCCCTAGTTAGTTCAAAAGAACTGATTCCGACTCACATACTAAGCTATTGATTCAAAGATTCTAAGCTTGGAACCTCTTTTATTTGTTTTGAATTAGTTACTTGTTAATACCAGGAACTAATTCATTGTATCTCCAGTTCCACGAGTCCGGAAAGAGATCGTCTAACTCTCGTTGAGATTTATCGATATCCTTACCGGTTTCGATGAGATCTTTGTCATATTGCTTCTTTAAGTTGCGAGCTTCTTCTTCCCATGCAGACACAGGCTTCTTTCCGTTCACAACATCTTCTTTCAATGCAGCAAGATCTTTTAGATACTGTTTAATACGTTGGTTTGTTCTGTTAGAACGACGAACCTGCAGTACCGCTGATGATACTGTATATTCGCTCTTCTGAACAACAGCTACTAAATCTTTCGTTAACTTTTCTTTGCGTCGTTCAGCAATTTTCTTTGCTGCTTCTTCAGCAATTTCTTCAGTTACCTTACTTGAGTTAGCGATTACATCCTGGATGTTTTCTCCGTTTACATCCTCCATAAGGATGTTCATTTTCTTTACTTCTGCCATTTTGAATACAGTTTAATTGATTTAACAATAAAATTTATTTAACACTATAATATAATCTTAATGAAAGAACAATCATCAAAATATCTCTTTTTAGCCTCTATTATAGCTACTGCTATAACATTTAGCCTTAATTTGATATCTTTATACTTATTCTTTTTATGAATTTTTAGTGCTGCTTCTTTGCTACATCTACTAAAGTATGATATAGCTTCTAATCTTTTCTCCTCGTACATAGTAGGAGAGATAATTATGTTAGTCATATAGTATGACATTTTTTTATTTTATCTCATATCTTTGATAAATTTAAGTAATAGTTAAAGAACTATCCTATTTATTCGTATCTTTTATTCATAGGTAACCCGTTTCCTTCATCACTAACCAATAAATGGTTGACCGTTGTATAGTCCATTGTACTCTTGAATAGCAGTTCAGCAACTGCTAAACTTCCATTAGGGATTTGGTTATAAATAGTTCTTTAGGTTGACTGAATCCACCATTTTACTAACAATTTAAATTAGTAATATATAGTATTAAGTAGAGGCTCTGGCGGAACCTCTACTTCTTTACTATTCTTTGGTTGCATTCTGAGTTTACACTCATGAGTACATTCACTACAGTTGATATGATTATCAAGTGTAGGACAATCATTGTTTACTTCCATGCTTTCTTACGATTATAAGGCTCCATTTTCTTATGTTTTGGCTTCTTTTTGAATTCCTTTGGAGGTTCTTCATTATTCTTCTTTGCCATACTAGTAAAATTTAAATAGAGGATTAATATCACGTAACAACTCGGGTAATGCAGATAATCCGTACGTCTTTAGTATTTTACGATGCTCATAATACGCAGAAGTAGTGTTTACTTTAGCAATAATACTTACTGGAACACTAATAACCTCACGATTCTGTTGTACTAAAAACTTACATAGTTCTGAGTTTAACAATTCTCGTGTCTTAAGTGCAGGTGAACCAATAGACGCAATAATCTTCTTACAGAAGTCTTCTATTACTGGTATTTGTGGATTAGATGGTCTATCTACTGCTACATCAGTTGGAGTTAAACATTTAGCTACCATAGCACTCATCACATCTTCATCTGATAAGATACTTACATCTACGTTCTTAGCATCTGTATTATTTGCTATATTTGATGCTAAAGATGTTACTAGTGTATGTTCATCTTTTATTTCTCCTTTAAATGTAATAATAATTGCTTTCATACTTTACTTTTTGATAAGTTATTTACTGGGAATACTAATAGATACTTCTATTTCATACTCCTCTAATTCTTCAAATAATTTATCAGTATTTAACTTACTGATAATTTCAATAGGTGGATTAACCTCTACTCTTTTACCTGGTACTGTTCTACATAGCTTTTTAGCTCGTTCTAACGATATACCAAGTACTTTAGTAGTAGCTAATAGATTTGCAAGATAGTGGTCGTTACTGAACTTTATCTCAGTTAACTTACGACCTTCTTTTACTTTATTGACTACCATTCTTCTTCCTCTGAAATTAAGTTCTCAAATTCAGTGAAGAAATTATCTGGATCGTTGCAGAGAATTCTTGTATTATCTGTTTCTATTACTACAACTTCTCCGAGTTTACTGGTATTGCTGCATGTTATACTGTCAATTGCATCAATGTGAATAACACAAGGTTTTGTTTCTTCAGTATCTGTAAAACATTGTTCTACAAATAAAAATTTTCCAATCTTTTTCATGTTTCTAAAAAATTTAAATTGTTAATAATGACGCCTGGGCACTCAGGATTTAATTAAGTTAGTGCCAACTTAGTTTATAGCATTTGTTATAAGACAAAGATAAACGACCACAATCGTTACTTACTATGACTCTCACTATAGTTTTAACTCATAAGCAGAAATAGCTGTCAAACTAAATCTTATTGGAGTACATGGTTTTAACGTCCGCACGATCATATATACCATCTATTCTATCAATCCCATTTTTTACAGTTGCGCAATTAACCTGTATAAATGAGGATAAACGATAACCTACTATATATACTTACGCCCCACATGCTTGTCATTTTCTGAGGACGTATACTCTATCTTCACAGACTGAGTATACTAGACTCTAATATTCATTTAAAACAGAAAGAAGGTTTGGTTTTAATTTTGAATAGAGTCATTTACAATCGTTGATATAACATGAGTTTGTATAGAGTCATCAAGATATTTTTGAGCTCTTGCTCCAGATAGTACTGTGTTATACGTTGATGTGTTTGATTCATATATGTAAATTATGTCTTTTATAGACAACGATGTACCATGTTGCATCAAAATATCAATTAATACTACCTTTGGCATAGCTAAAAATACACTATCAATCCTTCTATCTTCTCTCATTTGCTCTCTCATATCGAGAATATCCTGTATTGTTGTTACAGGTTCCTCAATAATAACTTGAGGATCTTCTTGTACTTCTTTTTGGTTCACACCATTTAAGAAATTAGCAATGTTTTCACGCTCTGCGTAAATTATTGCTCCCATCATGCCTATTAAGGCAAGAGTTATTAATACTACCCAAACTATTATTCTTGGCGGTCTAGGTCTCGCCATCATTTCATTTTCCATTTTGATAATGTTTTAAAATTAGTAATTAATCTCCCCAAAACCAATCTTGGAGTAGTTCTTTAAAGTTTTCCATTATGTAATTTCCATCTGCTTTCTCTTTTATTTTCAGAGAAGCCCCGACACTACCATCGGAAGCGTCCAACCCAATGCAAGAAAGCAGAGAGAACAAACCCGCAGATTTATTATATCCATCTTTTCTGTATAACCAAGAATAGATGTAATAATAATTGAACTTAGGTATCCAAGGTTTATTACCGTTACTAATGAAATTTAGAGCAGCTATAATTGTACTAAGCTGTTCGTACAGATTCAAATGCTTATCCTTATAAGTTCTAGGTTTTCTACTTATTACTTTACAAGCATCTTTGTAAGATTTAATTTCTTCTCTTTTCATACTTTTATTGATTAAAATGTTATTTAATAGTATCACCTACAAAGTATACATGATGATATAAGTAATACTCTACATATATAGTACTACTTTGGTTTGTAATAGGATTACGCAATGTGAACTTATACTCTTCATCATTAGTAATACTTCTCTCTTTATTAACTAATATATAATTTTTGTACTTCATTTGTAAATCTACAAAATTATATACAGTTTTGGACTCTTCATATTCTCTTTTAATTAGAATGCCAATAATATATGTTATTATTGCTATTACTAATACTCTACTAATTCGGTTTAGTTCATAATATTTAATTACTTTTATCATAAATTGATTTTAATGTTAATTACTAATTGCACCCAGAGCGGGAGTCGAACCCGCATGGTCATAATGACCATCAGAATAGTAGCGTAAGTGGGAATCGAACCCACAAATTCTATTGAACGCCACTGTTTAAGAATGGTGCGTATACCAATTCCGCCATTACGCCACTTGTTTTATGTTTTTACCTCTGTAATTATCAGTTAATGCATGACAATTTGGACATAAAAGCTAAAGATTCTCTATACGATTATCATGTTTATCACCATTTATGTGGTGTAATTCTAATGGTATTTTCTAATTTAACCATAAAGAATTATTACAACATTCACATTTGTATTCTTTTATTTGTTCTTTTAATAATCTTTTACGTAATTTATCTGAACTAATAAAAGTAGAATCTTTTACTAATATTTGTTCTATTGGCTATGCTGTTTTTATTTTTTTATATCTTTTACCAATATTCCAAACTTTTCCTGTCATGTGAGAAATATTAAGATCTAATTATTTAATTTTTCTCTTAACTGTATCATAATTACTTCCAGCGGGTTTTAATCCGAGTTTTCTTATTACTTCTGCGTAAGATAAACTTGTTTCAACCGCTAAAATAAACTATTCGTTTGTCCATTTTCTTTTACTCATAAAACTAGTTTTAATGTTTATTATTCTGACTTGTCTACCTATTTCGCCATCTGAGCATTAAATTAAAGTTTACAACTTGATAATTATTAAGGTTAATAAAAAATGCAGGTATTTATCTCGTTACACCTGCGGGTCCGGCAATCCTGTCTTATATACCGCGTGAGCTGGCGGTTAAAGGTATTAGTTTTCATAGGTACAAACTGGAAGATTCTTTAGACCTACTACTTAACACACTCGCCACATGAAGGCTACCTTAATGAGTGCAATCAGTATATCTATATTCACATATAAATATACTGACAACAGTACGCTTACTGTTATGCTTAATTAATCAATCTGTATAATTAAGAACGAACAATGATTAAATAAACAAATGGCTGATACTGTAAATCTAAGGACGAAACAAACTTGGCTATATTAAACTATACGACATTTGCGACTGGAAGAAGGTAATATTGCCATCTAATATAGTTGTTCCTGATTTTAACGTCTGCACTAATACTATCATAAAGTCCAGCTAAGCTAATATAAAAGCTGCTGTAAGTTCTTTTGATAGATATAAGCCCCACAGGATTGTTAAGGATTCTCACCTTAAAGATGCAGTAATATTTACTGCATTAACTTATTAATAAAACCCTACTGTAGATACAATTACATTGTAAGGTTCTAATTTTTCAGCAATAGTATTTACATCTTCTTGTGCAACAATCTCAGGGAATATATTATATTTTCCTATACAACTATCTACATATTCTTTAGTTTGTTTAAGACTAAGACCAAATTGGTTTTTTAATATTTTTATTATCTCTAGTTTAGTAGAACTACCAGCTTCTTCAGGTACAAACATACTCATTCTTACTAAGCTTATTTTGCTCTCTAATTCAGGCATATTTGTACAAGGAATAGGTGCTTCTATAAGAATAGATAGTATGTTATTAAACTGTTCCTCCGAACATACTTTAGACATTGCATCTATTAAACTACCTATAGATAATTTCGCATCATCGATGAGCCTATCTATTACATACCGTTGAATACAAGTTATTTTCTTCATAATTTGATATTATTTATTAATTACTTTTTCAGTATTTTAAATCTATCAAGATATTTTATTAGTAAACATAATAGAGTAATTGGTCCTGTAAGAGAAACCACTAAAAATGTTACTATATCTCCTAATGTTAACTCTCCATATGTTCTATATATATCTCTAAGAAAAAGTATAGAACCAAGTATACCTAATAATAGATAAATAATAAGTAGTGTTACTTTTGTTTCCATATAATTGATTTATTTGTTAGTTAATGCAATAAAAATAATAGAGTAAGCGCATTAATATAGTTATGGAAAACACCACTATAAGCTATGCTAAGAGCTGCGGAAGGTATCAACGCCTCATTTTCTCTTACTCTATTAAAAAATTAACACTTATTGTTCAGTTAGTGTTAGACTGTTAAGCACCTCATTAAGCCTATCGAGGTATAGCTAATCTTCACTCTGCTTACTTCAAGCTTGGTTGCTGTCTCTAATAAGATGTGCACCAGTTGGAACCTACAACTGCATCTACCACGTGGATTATACTATACTTCCTTACACTCTTGACGGTTGTGCATTACCTATCTCCAGTAGGTTTCATATAGTATTCTTGACTCTGCATTCTTGACACATAAACTCAAATGTGTTCTCTCCCCGACTTGTCACGGTTATTGCTTACGAGAGATGTAGTTGCATTAAGAAGAGAAGTATAATAATATAGTCCTTAGCGCTACCTAAGTCTTTATAAGGGCATACCTAACTTATATTATTATACTTTAACGTGGTTAAATTATGTTTCACAACATATGAGGGTAATTTGCATTTCATAGAATAATTACTTTGCGAATAAATCTGTATATCTTAGTTAAATAACCATATAGATAGATATAATACTATCATCATGATTATTACTGATAACATACCTAATTCTGTGTCTCTATCCATATGATTATTTATTTAGTTAATGATTAAATTGCATTTTACACCTAAAACTTATATCGCAAGGAGTATATTCGCCCTCACATGCGTAACCTATAAGAAACTGGTGCCCTCAATGTCTTGGGAAGTTATTGAGTTTTTTAGTAAGTTATTTATCAGAGGCCGTCCACTCCTGAATTCTAGTCAGGTAGGTGTGATAAAATACTTACTTTTGTTCTCTTACTCATCATCTAATCTTAAAGTAAGATATAGAATGTGAAATACATTAAAGACGAGATAAAAGATTAAACCATTAATCTCTCCTATAGCAAAATAACAAAATAGGAAAGATACAATGTTCAATAGTCCGTGTATTAATGAATACATAGGCAAAGTTGTTATGTTGATAATAAATGTTGATTTGCAAAGCAAGCAAAGTCTACATAATCTGTAGACCGTGCTTGTTGGATAGAACCGCCATATATTAAGCGATTACCTCAGTAATGTCAGTTGCGGTTTCGCATGGAATATAAGCACCTGATTCAAGCCCCCTTTCAAAAGTCCTTTTGCATAAGGCATCAGCATTTCCACCGTTTTCGGCGCATGTACCGTCAGCATTTTCAAACAGTGTTAAATTAACACTTTTAAACACTTTCGGTATGTACTTCGTTTTAGTCACTTCAATGGTTTTGCCATTACGAACAACCTTCTCCGTTACTTCCTCCTCCGTTTCATAGACACCGGTAACAGAGCCCTCTTTGCGAATGTAAAACTCCGTACCCGTTGCCCAAGATACCGACATTAACCGTATTGGCGCACCCTTAACCACTTTCCCCTCTTTGTCTACCACATAGAGTTTTTCTAATTGCTCTACTTGTTTGTCCGTTGACGGAAAAAGTGTTTTCGTAAAGTTAAAACGCCTTGACATCATGGCGAATGGATTAATACATCCGTCCTCATCTACTACGTTTGCACTCTCGTCACCCTCAACTCCCGTTGCTTTAATAATAAAGTACGGCATTTCGTTCTCTCTCTCAACCTTAACAAAACTTGTTACATTACATTTCATAATTACACAATTTTAAGAATTACACAATACACAATAAAAGGGAACGCCAATACCAAAACAGTATGGGGTGTTCCCTGCCGATACTTAATAGAGGGGAGTGAATCTTTGCTGTTTCACACACGCGGGGGTATTTTATATTTTTTTAATTCTACACACGCACCACCTCTCTCAAAAAAATTTTTATAAAATTTTTATATTTTATTTTTAAAATATGTTTAATTTATGTTAAATTATCTACACTTTTGTAAACTCTTCCATAGAAACTACGTTATTAACAATAATTAATAAAAATTATAACTAATTATGAAACAAACAAAAATATGTTGTATTTGTGGAAATAGTAATAAAACAGTCAATACAGACATTGGAATACTATGCGGAAAACATTACCTACAATATATTAGATATGGTAAAATAAAATCAAGGACTAAATACGATCCTAACGTAATAGAAGAATTTTCAAATCATGCTATAATATATCTTTACAATAAAGACGGTGATATAATTGCAGAAACTTTAATTGATAAAGAAGATATCCCAAAAGTAATCAATGATAAATGGTGTAGAGATAAAAACGGATATGTAAAAAACTCTAAACAGGGATATTTGCATAGAATACTTCTTGGCGAAACCAATTTATTTATAGACCACATAAATGGAGATAAATTAGATAATAGAAAAAGGAATTTGAGAATATGCAATAATGCTGATAATTTAAAAAATAGAGTAAAATTACCTAAAAATAATACATCGGGAATATTGGGAGTACGATTTCGAGAAGATCGAAATAAATGGTATGCTGAAATACAATGTAATAAAGAAAAAATATATTTGGGCAGTTTTTCTTCTTTAGAAGATGCAATTAAGGCTAGATTAAACGGTGAATTAGAATTCTTCGGTAAGTATAAATCTAAAATATTAAACAATGAAATTAATTAATTCAAGTGTAATAGTTAAAGAACAAGAATCCGGAATAGACGGTGTATATAAACAAATAGAATGGGCTGGACGCCATTGTTATAAAAGTCTTGATAAGATAACAGAGAACAGTGCTAAAGAGTTTGTAGATCGTATGATTAAGCTTGGTCATGGAGCTATGTTAGAGCATGGTACTATTTACTTAAGAATACGTGAGACAGTTAATGGTAATATTCCACCAGCTATGCTATATTGGAGACATTTGACCAATAGTACCTACTCTAAAGTAATCTATAAAATAGAAGCTGACCACCCTTACGAAGGCAATTACGGAGTATTATACATAACTACTAACTTAAGAGTGCTAGTAGAAAATAATAGATTAGACGATTTGCAGTATCAAGTAGAACCTACAGAGTATCATGAAAAGCGTATTACAGCTAAGTTCATATGTGATAGGGGAGTAAGTCATGAATTCGTTAGACATAGAGTATTTAGCTTTGCACAGGAGTCTCAGAGATACTGTAACTACAGTAAGGATAAATTTGGAAATGAACTTACTTTTATTAAGCCTACATGGTTAGATATACCTACTGGAGATTATACTTACTGGGATGGAGATTGGTGTGATATTGATAATATGAAGATCCAGTTACCTTCAGATAATGGTGTAGCAGATAACTTTTTATGGTGTTTGAACAATGCAGGAATGCAATACAGACTACTAATAAATAAAGGATTAAAACCTCAAGAAGCAAGAGCAATACTCCCTAATGCAACTAAGACAGAGTTAGTAATGACAGGTTTTGAAAGTGATTGGGAACATTTCTTTGAATTACGTTGTAGTGGTGCAGCTCATCCAGATGCTAAGAAGTTAGCTGATGAGTTAAAATCGTTAATGAATGTTAAAAACATTGAACTTAATAGCGTTAAATAACTATAAATAATGTTAATAAATGTTAAAGAAATAGTAACTAAGACAGTATATTAGACGTTATATGGGGAGTAAGAGGGGTAAGATAATAATAGTATCTAGTTAAGTAAAGTGATATAATATTAATTACTCCTACTTTAGATAATCACAAATATAATTACTATGAAACACAAACAAGTTAGAGAAGTAGCTTACTTAGGTAAGAAAGTATATTTTGGTAATAAGCCTTATACTCTAGTAGAGAATGAAGTAAAAGGTATGTGTCAAGGATGTGATTTATACAATTGTTATTGCCCTTCTAGGATTACTTCATTATGTACTCAAGGATTTATACTTAAAAGAGATAAGCAATGAAAGAAGGAAAGAAGAATGATTACCAAGACGGCAAGCTACGTTGGGATTTACTACCATTAGAAGAGATTGAAGATATAGTAAAGCTGTATACTGCCGGTTCTATTAAGTATGGTGATAATAATTGGCAGAACTTAGAAAATGGTTACCACCGTTATAAAGCGGCTATGTTAAGGCACTTACTTGAGTATGAGAAAGGTAATAAGGTTGATGATGAGACTAAAGTAAACCACTTAGCTGCTGTAGCTTGGAATGCAATAGCTATGCTTTACTTAGATAAACACGGAAAAGGAAAGGACTATGACATTAAATGATTAGGAATTAGCAAAGATAGTAAGAGATAGAATACCAGTAACAATAGACAACAAATAGTTTATAATAGAGTCTAATCCAATAGGTAGTTGCGATGGCTGTTATTTCTTAAATAGAAACTGCCCTACTTTGGCTAGACGTCATTGTTGTTCTAATGGCGGAAATATATTAATATTAGAGAAACAAAATAAGAAATAATACGTTATTTGAGTATTAAATATAGAATATTATGGAAGATAAAGTACTAGAAACAGTAGTAAATGGAATTAAGTATACAATGTTGAAGGATGTGTTGGTTAAACCTCTAGCACCTGTTATGGTTACTAAAGAGATTACAGAGCAGATCCCTACAGGTGAAGTTGATGAGGATGGTTTCAATAAGTATGATACGCAAACTGAAACTAAGGAGGTAGAGTCTGAATATTCAACAGGTGTAGTATTGAAAGTTCCTACATGCTTAACAGAATGTGAATATAAAGTAGGAGATACTATTGTTTATAATAAAAAGTTTGCTAAGGACTTTGATCTGTTTAAAGATAGTCAATTAGTCAAACCATACGATATAATTGCTATATCAAATACAATTTAAATTTGCTTAACTCATTGTTAGAATGAACCCTGGCGTTAGTCAGGGTTTTTTATTATCTATATAATAAGTGTTAATAAATGTTAACAGATTTTAACATTTATTTAATCTACCGTTTATAGATACATAAACATTAAAAATAAATATTATGAGCTACAAAGTAATTAAGGAATTTGGTTCTGCTAAGAAAGGTGATGTATTAGCAGAAGATGAAACAGGTTTAGTATCATTTAACATTACTGAAGATAATTACACTAGAATGATGTCTTTAGATTATGATACTGCAGATTACTTATGTGAAGAAGGTTATCTTTTAAGTATTGATGATGAAAGTAAGTATAATGTAGATGCTACTTTAGAGCTCATTGATGACTTACTTGAGAAATACGAAAGTAACTTAAAAGAGACGAATGAAAAAGCAAATAGAGGCGAAATACAACCTTGTGTTAAGTTAGAAGCTGAGACAGTATATTATAACTTAAATAAGGTTTTAAATAAAATTAAGGATACGTTGACAAATGAATAAATTGGTAAAAAGCGTAAGCAAAGCCGATTTAAATACAGAATTCTTAAAGAGCCTTAATGGTATACTTGATCTTACTGATAGGGAGCTAGAGTTACTGGCTACGTTCATAGCAATAGATATTAACACTCCTAAGCTCCCTAACATAAGTAAGAATGTAATATCTACTGAAAATAGGAAGTATATTAGAAAAGTATTAGGTATTACTCCTGACAATCTCAGTAGATACATAACTAAGTTTAAGAATCAAGGTATACTAGTTAAGGGTAAGATTGAAGATGAAGTTGTAGTAAATAAGGCGCTTATACCTGAAATAATCGGCGATAGAGTACAAATTACTATAATATTAAGAGTAAATAAAGATGAAGATTAAAACAACAATAGTAAGACCTGGCACTATATTATGTTGGAAGGAATATAACATATTTACTAAGTTGTGGAATAAGTTAAAGAAGAGAGACTTACCATATAATAAGTTTGAGATTATTCCTACTAGTATAGAGTTACTTACAATAGATAGATATAATTTTGTTGCATATGCTCCTATACGTAAATATAGTAAACAGGAGATACACAAACTACAATCTGTTTATAACAATTGCATTCCCAATAGTTACTGGGAGGATGTTAAGACTATAATTAATATAGTAAGGCCTAATACATTCAGTGATTCTTCTACTTTAGAAGAATGTAAATATTACAAAAAGATAGATTTAAATGAGGAATCAAGTGAGTATATATACTAAATTAAGTAACAAGTATAACATACCATACCCTATCATAGAAGTAATATGTAACAGCCCATTTAGGTTTACTAATAGTATCATCTCTAACTTAGATCCTAAACCAGTTAGATTCTCTTACTTAGGTAAATTCAAATTAAAGAAAAGATATGAAAAAGAAACCGTATGATGTTTATAGTCCTGAGATATACCCTAGACTATTATTTGTAAGTACTAATATTGAGGATTTAGATAAATATTTTATATTTCTTGATGTATACGGTAATAATGATGGAAGTGAATACAATAAGTTATTACAAGAAATAGATAAATATGATGGAGGAATGGTTACTTGTAAAGTAATACGTAAGAGTGATAATAAATACGGTGTGATAGTGATAGCTGTTACTAGTACAGAAGATATTACTCCAGATATGATTCCTCATGAGGCAGTACATGTTGCAGATTACTTTTGTGAACAATTAGGTTTATATACGCAAGACTTTAAAGACGGCAATGAAGCGTATGCCTATTTAGTAGGATGGGCTGCAGGAAATATAAGTAATACTATCTGTAATGAGTTAAAAAACAAAGAATATGACAATTGAAGAAAGTAAAATGATGTGGAAATTAGAAGTGGAAAACAATAAACCACTCTATAGTTCATTTAGTAAGGAAATGAAACGCCTGTATAACAAAGTAGATGAATTAATTAATGAAGGCGTAATTACTTATGAAGATTTCACTAATGATGTAATCGACAGTATTACTACTACTATAGTAGATAATGGGAAGAATAATGCAGAACCTAGTAGAGCTGATCAGGTAAATGCGATGTGTGATATGCTATTTAAGAAGTATGAAGAATATAAAAAAGTAGAGCATACAGGAGGAGATAGAGAAGTTTTAGTAGATAATATAGAGTTATCAGATGAAACCCAATTACGTGAATCCGAATGTACCAATGAGTCGTGCTAAGGAAATTATAGCAAGATTATAGAAAGAATATTATTTAGGTTATTTAATTGATTAATTATTATGGTTAAGTATATTTGTTCAGTAGATAGAGGTACTGTTATTAGTTATGACAAGGAAGCAGAGAATGTTAGTATACTAGATAATTTTTATGTGGATTATATGTACTACGTTCCTGAAGATGGAGAATGGGTATATACAAAGAAGGACGGTTCTAAAAATAGAAGAAGCGTTACTAAAGGTACTATAGTATTAAAAATGTATCCTATCAGTAAAGGAGATGATAGAAAATATATTTTTATTGAAAATGATGAAGTAAAAGATCACTATAATAGATTACTAGAAAAGGGGAAGGAAGAAGCGGAAAAGAAAGCTGCTGAAAATCCTTGTGATTTGTGTTGTGATTGTGATGTGAAGCTGTAAAGTGTGATTGCTAATATGGATAAATTATTGATAGACCAGTACGGTAATGCTATTTTATATAAAGTAGATACTAATAGCATTAAAAATGTATCTGATAACTTTGAATGTAGAACTATGTATGTTGCATAGTAGGATGGTCAAGTGATAACAGAAGAAGAAGTGATAGACTATAAATCTGGAGATATTGTACTTATACTAAGTAAATATGACTCTATAAGTAGTAAGTGGTCACTAAAACCAATAGTTTGCTCTGATGCTTTTGCTAAAGACGACCTCATAAGATGGAGTAAGGAAGATAATAAACAGGTTCTTATAAATGAAACTATTTGATATTGTTGGTGGTAAGGTAGTAATACATCCTGATGCTATAGGTATCCCATGCTTTAAAAGAGTGTGGGATGCAGATAAACCTAATAAGGAGCATGCTACTAAAGTAATAAGTTACATTGTACTTATGAATAAATGGGATAGTCCTTATGTACAAAGTATGGATGAAGACAGTAGAGAACTTAAACTGAAAAAGGAAATATTCGATGATGAGAATTACAAATTGACGGCAGAAGAATTGATTTGTGAAGATGAATATAAAACCTTACTTAATACTAGAGCTCTACAAATGTTAAACAATATGCGTCTAAAGTTGGATAGTGTAAGTAAGTACTATAAAGAGTCGTTAGATGATACTTTAGATGAAAAGAAGATTAAGGACTTATTAGCTGGCATGACTTCCGTTGGTGGAGTACTTAAGAGTATTGATTCACTAGAAACAATGGTTAAAGCTGAAGAATTAGCTATAGGTAAAGTTAAAGGAGATGCTAAAGTAAATCCGTATGAGTTGGCGAAATAATACATTAAAATATAACTAAATATTAACAACACGTTATAGTGTATAAATAAAAATATTATGAATAAGAAATTTACGATTACTATAGATTTGACTAAGGATACAGAAGAAGTGTTTAGACAGATTGAAGAAGCTTCTGAATATTTGAACAAACCTGTAAAGAAGTCATTATGGCAAAGAATTAAATCTTGGTTCTAAACCATCAGAACCCTTACGTGGAGGGTAAGAATATCCACGTGATATTGGGGCGTGGTATAATTGGTAGTACCGGAGATTCTAAACCTCTGTGATGTGCGGGTTCGAGCCCTGCCGCCCCAACCAATATTAATATAAAACTTGCAGATATGACATACAGAGATATAGATCCAAAGTTAGCTGGTATATATATAATCAAAAATAATGTGAATGGTAAATGTTATATTGGTCAAAGTGTTAAACTAAGATCAAGACTAAAAGACCATATGCGAAATGCTAAGAATGGAAAATTAGATTTACCAATTTATAGAGCAATAAATAAGTACGGTTTTCATAACTTTACTGTAGATATACTAGAATCATTTATTCCAGATCCAAATATTTCTAATTTAGAACTAATTCAAATATTAGACAAATTAGAAATAGAGTATATTGAAAAATACAATGCTTACACGGAAGGATATAATTGCACTAAAGGAGGAGATTTTGGAGTGCTGGGTCTTAAAATGACAGAAGAACAAAAAAAGAAAGTATCTGAAAATACTAAAAAATTAGTAGCAAACGGTACATTCGGTAAGCGTGTACATTTATATAATTTTATTGATAGGTATTATATATATGCTTGGACTATCAAGGATGCAGCAACTATTACAGGCCTGAGTCGTTCTAATATAGGCAGACTATGCAATAATAATTACATCCATCCGTTTTGTAATAATTTCATTGCAGCATATACTAAAGAAGAATTAGAAGATAAAAAGTCTAACATTCCATTATGGTTAGAAGAGTATGAAAAGAATAAATATACTTTAGTTAAGAGACATAAACGTAATAGAGTATATTTTGGCAATTCTAACTGGATTAAAGGTATGGTTGGATTGAATAAAGGTAAAAAGATGTCTGAAGAGCAAAAAGAAAAACTAAGAGTGGCATCTACTAAGTATTTAGTTTACCAGTATACTTTAGATGATACATTAGTAGCTACTTATATGGGAATGCACAATGCGGCTAAGGCAGTAAACACTGACTATAAATCTATACAGAGAGCTTGTAATGGTAGAGCTAAAACATGTAAAGGTTATATTTGGAAGAAAGAACTAATGCAGTCTGACTGCAAGCAGACTGCTTAAAATACTAGTCCTTTGAAACTATAATAGCAGAAGGAAACTTGTTGGATAGGTAGTTATCGTGAACAGGTAGTCTGGGGTAATGTTAGCCCAGGTGGGGAGTACTAAATATAAAGCGTATAAAACCCTAGCTCAAGAAACTAGGTTGCAGCCACTGGAAATCTCCTCTACTAAAATTCAAGATTAATAAAGTAAGAAAAAGGGGTTCGTTGTGAAACGCGCCCCTTTTAAATATAAAGCGTACTAATATGGATAAACTTAGAGGTAAGAATGTAACTTTTTTTATGTAGAACGAACTTGATGAGTATTCAATTAATCTGGAAATGTGGAATATGGCGTTGGGAGAATTAGAGAAACAAACAGGAAAAACTATAAAAGAAGCTTTAAATAATCTCATCAAATAGTAAGAACAAGAATGGTAGACTTCAATAAGAAGATAGTAAATAGTAATAAATTTAGAGGGCCAGCACTATAGTTTATAGCTACTGGTTCTTATTGCGTATATCCAGAAGGTACTTCAGAATATTTTAAGTTCTGGGATGAGGAAAGTAAAAGATGTGTAGATGGTTATACAGCTGATGATGGGGATTTCATTAGTGGGTATAACTATTTTTATTTAAACTACTGTCCTATATCTCGTATAGTCAATCATATTACTACAGATGAATTAGGTAATACTAAAGTAAAACGTGTTAATGAAGTAACTTTCCCCGACTTCTGGGATTACGACTATTACTATTTTAATGCAGTATAGGAAGCCCAAGAGTAGGGTAAACATTTATGCTTACTTAAGTCTAGACGTAAAGGTTTTTCATACAAAGGTGGTTCTATGGCATGCCGCAATTTCTATCTAATACCATACTCTAAAACCTTCATATATGCATCAAATAAATAGTATTTGACAGATGATGGTATTCTTACTAAAGCTTGGGATTATATGGACTTTATAGATAAGAATACTGCATGGGGAAAGAAGCGATCAGTTAATACCTAGATGCGTAGACGTGCTGGATTCTATACTAAGGATGACTATGGTAATATCATAGAATTAGGTTATAAGTCAGAAATTATAGGTGTTACTTTGAAAGATAATCCTGATGTAGTACGTGGTAAGAAAGCTAACCTTATTATGTTTGAGGAAGGTGGTTCTTTCTCTGAATTAGGAGCAGCATGGCAAATCGCTAGACCTTCTGTAGAGGTAGATGGTATAGCCTTTGGTACTATGATAGTATGGGGTACTGGTGGTGATGAAGGCTCTGCATTTGAGACTATGAAGGATATGTTCTATAACCCTGATGGATATAATTGTTTAGGGTTTGATAACATATGGGATGAGTCTGCTACTACTAATAAATGCGGTTTCTTTGTACCTCAATATACTAACTTAGATATACGTGATGAAAATGGTAAACGTATATATATGGATGAGGACGGTAATACATACCGTAAGAAGTCTTTAGAACACATATTAGCAGAAAGGCAAGTAGTAATAACTAATGCTACTAATAACGCAGCGGTTGATAGATACGTTGCAGAAAGACCTATTACTCCAGCAGAAGCAATGCTAGAGTTTAATGGTAACATTTTTCCTAAAAAAGAATTGCAAGAGCAGTTAGCATTACTTAGGACTAACAAAAAATTATAGAATCATAAATAGGTAGGTGATTTAGTATGGCAACCGGATGGTAGCCTTAAATGGGTTATTAAAAAAACTGGAGATATAACACACTACCCTTTGAGAACTAAACGCGATGAAGTTACTGGAGCATTAATAGGTGATGACCCTACTGGATCTATAGTAATATGGGAACATCCTAATAAAGATGCTAGTGTTGGTTTATATATTGCAGGTATAGACTCATATGATTATGACGAATCAAGTACTACATCATTAGGTTCTTGTTTCATATATAAAAGAGTATAGTCTATAGAGTAGTACTCAGATATCATAGTAGCGGAGTATACTGGTAGACCTAAATCAGCAGAAGATTTCTACGAAAATGTGCGTAAATTGCTTATATACTACAATGCTAGAGCTATGTATGAGAATCAAAATAAGGGTATATTTGTTTACTTTACTAATAAGCATTGTGACTACTTACTTGCTGATCAACCAGATATAATCAATGATATAGTAAGTAATTCTAAAGTAAATAGAAAGAAGGGCTGCCATATGAATAAATAGATTAAGCAGTGGGGAGAAGGTTTAATAAAGGATTGGTTAAACGAACAAAATTCAGTAGGAAAAAAGAATTTATATAATATAATGTCAGAACCTTTATTAGAAGAATTGATTGCTTACAACGATGCTGGTAACTTTGACAGGTGTCTAACAAAAGGAACCCTAATTACAACAAACAAAGGGGATATACCTATAGAAGAAGTAGGAATAAACGACTTAGTATTAACAGATAAAGGAAATTATAAACCTGTTACTTGGACAGATAAACATATTCATGATGGTAATATAGTAACATTGCAATGTTCTGGAGATTATCAAAAGTTGATATGTACTGATAATCATCCCATTTTAGTTAAATATACGAATAAACTATCACATAAATTTAGAAAGTTAGATAGTTTGGAAGAAGAATTCTTGAGGGCAGATCAATTGAATTATAAATATCAATTCGCTCTAGTTCCAAAAAGAAATATTAAAAATAAGCCAAGAACCATAGATGATAGAATGTTATATGTGCTTGGTTGGATTATGGGTGATGGTTACTGTAACCCAAGAAGTAACGAAGTAAAGATAACATATCAATTAAATCAATTACAGTGCGCAGAGCAATGTAAAGAAATAATTGAAAATTTTGATCCTACAGTTCCTTGTAAATTAATAAGAGATAAATTTAAAAACTGTTATAGATTGTTTGTATACTCTAAGAAATTACATACGTTGGCTGTAAATTTTGGTTGTGCCCCAAATAATAAGGAAATAAATCGTTTAGTATATAATAATCATACAGATTTAATTCCATTTATTTTAGGTTTGTTAGAAGCAGACGGTCATTAGAAATATAATATAAATTATGATGGAAGTGATAGAAATTCTATAGAGATATCTACCATATACGAAACATTAATAAGACAATGTAGATAGATATTGTTGGATAACGGAATATACTCTACTATAAGAGAAGTGAAATCTAGAAATGGAAAAAGACAAGTTAGTTTACAAATAAGCGGAAAATATGTTTATAAATTATTAAATTATTATTCTTATGATGAGCTAAATACATATCCTCCTATATTTTCATACAAATTCAAATAGATAGAATATAAACATACTAAAACTATAGCTTTAGAGGATAGTAAGGGGTTTTGGGTACCAATTAAGCTATTAGAAAATAAAAAAACTAAAGAAACGGTCTACAATATAGAAGTGCAAGATGATCATACCTACGTTGCCAATGGTATAGCCACGCACAATTGTATGGCTCTTATTTAGGTAATGATATATAGAGAATAGCTATATAATGTTAAAGTAAAAGAGATTAAAAAAGAGAATAGAAATAGGGTACTGTTTGAAGGCCCTATATTTACTCAAGAATGGTTTCGTGACGACGAAGCTATAGATAATATCGAAGCATATATGTTTTAATTATGAATAATATTAATCAAATGCCAATACAGAAACTTCCTATGTCTAAGAAGACAAAAGACTGGCAAGAAAGTTGTATAGACTATGTTATAGGTCGTAGTTTAGGAGGTTCTAGAAATGGTAATAACAGAACTCGCAGAGAGGAGATGCAAACATACTATGATCTTTATAATAGTATATACAATGAAAAAGATCTGAAATATGTTACTAATCCTTTTAAATAGCAGGATGGCTTTCCTGCAATGGCTTAGGATTATAATATAATTAAGCCCAAAATAGACTTACTGTTGGGAGAAGAAACTAAAAGACCATTCAACTTCAGAGTAGTACGTACAAGTGATATAGCTGCTAGTGAAATGTAGGATAGAGCTAAATAGCTTTTAATAGATTACATTCAGGCTACTATAATGAGTAAATTAGGTCCTGAAGAACAAGCTAGATACTAGGAAGCTTTACAGAATGGTGAGATAATGACTCCTTAGTAGATACAAAAATACATGAGTAAAGACTATAAAGATATAGCAGAAGTAACTGCATATCACAGTCTTAATTACTTAAAAAATAAGTTAAACATTACTCATGAATTCTTTAAAGGTTGGAAGGATGCTTTAGTTGGTGGTGAGGAAATATATTACGTAGGTATATTAAATGGAGAACCGTGTTTAGAACGTGTTAATCCTATCTACTTTGATTATGATACTGAAACATCTGACTTAGAATTCATTCATGATGCAGAATGGTGCTGTTATGAAATGAATATGTCTGTTACTGAATTATATGACAGATTATATGATAAGATGTCTGAGAAGTAGTTAAACTAGCTATTGGAAATGATGGATTAGGCTTCTAAGGGTGGTATAAATCCTGAAGTAAGAAAAACATCTTTAGACTATACTCACATTAAGACTCATACTATTAATGGTTTTAGCAGTAATCCATTTGATAGTACTAATAGTGTAAAGGTATGGCACTGCTGTTGGAAATCATTTAAGAAAATAGGTTTTGTTACTATAATTGATCCTGAATTAGGCGAGCCTAAAGAATATCAAGTAGATGAGAGCTATAAAGAGACAGGGATGGAACTCAATGTAGAATGGAAATGGATTACTGAAGTATGGGAAGGATATAGAGCTGGTGAAGACTTATATATAGGAATACAACCATTAGAATATCAATATACTTCATCTGATAATCCTAACTCTCAGAGATTGCCTTATACTGGAGTAGTATATAATAATACAAATAGTAGACCTCGTAGTTTAGTAAGTATGATGAAACCATTACAGTATATGTATATTGTACTATGGTATAGACTTGAGCTTGCTATGGCTAGAGATAAAGGTAAAGTAGTAAATATGGACATTACTTAGATACCAAAATCTATGAATATAGATGTATCTAAATGGATGCATTACTTATCTGCTCTTGGTGTAAACTTTATTAATCCGTATGAGGAAGGATGGGACATACCTGGCAGAGAAGGGGGTAAACCTAGTTAGTTTAATCAGATTACAGCTCTTGATCTTACTATGGCTAATACTATTGATTAGTATATTAACCTCATGGATAAGATAGAAAGCATGCTGTCTGAGATATCTGGAGTAAGTAAACAAAGAGAAGGTTCTATTTCATCTAATGAATTAGTAGGTAATGTAGAACGTTCGGTAGTACAATCTGCCCATATAACTGAGCCTTGGTTCTGGACACACAATCAAGTGAAGAGAGAATGTCTAACAATGTTACTTAACACAGCTAGATATGCGTGGAAAGATGGTAGTAAGACACATTTACAGTATATATTAGATGATGCCACTAGAGCCTTTCTAACCTTATCTGATGAGATGCTCTATGAAGATTTTGATATCTTTATAGAGGATACTACTAAGAATCAACAGTACATAGAAACTCTTAAGCAGTTGATGCAGCCTGCTATGCAAAACGGAGCTAGCTTACTTGATATAGCTGAAATTATTACTATGGATAATATTAGTATGATTAAGTCTAGATTAGAGGAAATTGAGCAAAAACGTATGGAACAACAACAAGCTATGGAACAAGCTCAAGCAGAACGCGAACAGCAAGCTATTCAGATGCAAAATGAGATTAAGGAGGAAGAGCTTATGATTAAAGAGGCAGAAATGGATCTTGAGAAATATAAGATAGATCAAGATAATGCTACTAAGATTACTGTAGCTCAACTCAATGCTTATAGAGGTGCTGAGAATATGGATTAGAATCAAAATAACATACCTGATCCTATCGAGATAGCCAATTAGGCATTGGCTGAACGTAAGCAAGCATCTGATGAAGCTTCTAAACAATTTGAATTTAATGCTAAGATTAGAGAGCAGAAGATGAAGAAAGAAATAGAAGATAAGAAGAATCAGCTTGAGAGAGAAAGAATGGATCATGAAATGAAATTGCAGGCAGCTAAAGACAAAGCAGCAATGGAAAGAGAGAAACTTAAAGCTAAAACTGCAATCCGTAATAAAACAACAGGAGAGAAATAATTATGAATTGGTTTAAAGAAACATGGTGGATAATTAAATAGTTATTCACTAAAGTAAAGGCAGATAAAGTAGAGTATAAGCATATGGATCATTATCCATTTAGTGGTTATTCTGCAATGAGCTGGTGTGGTTACTTGCTAAGTAGAAAACCTGAATCTCAGATTAAACCTACTACTTGGAATCACGAAAATATTCATCTTTATGAAGCTAAAGATAAGAAGAGATGGATAAGTTATTATTGGTCTTATGCATGGGAATGGATTAAAGGTAACCCTATAATCTATCCCGCATCTAGTGCTTACTATACTATTCCTTATGAGATGGAAGCTTATGCTAATGATGATAACTTTGATTATCTGAAAACACGTAAGCCTGAAGATCTTGATAAATATAAGATTAAGGATAGAAAGAAGACTTATAAGGCTAATAAGAAAAATTGGAGACAATATCTTAAAACAATTAAATAATAGGAGGAATTAATTATGGCTTGCAAGGGCGGAAAGAAATCCAAAGGTGGAAAAGGCGGAAAGAAATAATTGAAAGATTATGGATAAACAAGCATTTAAATAGAGAATGCAAAACCTAAAGTCTTACCGGGAGAATAATCCCGGTAAAGGCTATTGGGATTGGAAAGCAGAAGCATTTGCTGAAGGTGGTCAGACGGGTGATCCTGAGAAGGAAAGATTCTATCAAGCTACAGGTAGAAGTAGTAGTGGTAGACCTCTAGAAGAAGGTTTAAAACCTGTGTTCAGTCTTGAAGATGCTGCTAATATGACTCCTATTGGTGATGCTATATCGGCTAAAGACGCTTATGATGCAGTAAAGAATAGAGATTGGTTAGGTGCTGGACTAGCCGCTCTTACAGTATTACCTTTTGTTCCTAGTGGTTTAAGAAATGTAAAAGCTGCTGCTAGATACATTCCTACTGTAAATAGAACTGAACAAAGTTTAATAAATTAGGCTCTGGGTAATATTAGTAAGAAAAGAGATTATTTATCAGATATAGCTAATTCTAGAAATAGAGTTCTAGAAGACATTAATACAATACCTTATCGTAATAGAGCTGAATAGGCAGATAAAATATTCGGTACTAATTATAGTGAAACTTATGATCTGCTTGATGATTTGTATCAGCATAGGTACTTTGATTTACCTGAAGTTCAACCCAAAGATATGGTAGCTTCTGGAAGATTATAGGCTAAACCATTTGCAGAAGAACGATTTAATAAGACTGGAGTAGGGGCAGAACCTAATGAGTTTGATTTATGGGTAAACACAGGAATGTATAGAGATCCCATGCAATTAGCTAATCATGAGATGAATCATTATACTGATTATATAATTAGTAGAAATGCAAATACAACTATTAACAATAATATGTTAAAACAGCTAGAGAATTCATTAAAATAGACAGATGCTACCAGTTATTATAGAAAAGGTACAGAATAGAAAGCTTATATGAATTAGCTAAGAACTATGCTCAAATAGAATGGAGATGTATAGAATTTAGATGAACCAGTATCGTCTACTCTACTTAAGAAGTATCTAGATAAAATGTCTGATAGTGATCCTATAAAGAAGATGTTTAAACAGCATAAGAATATTAATGCGCATACTAAATGGTTTAACACTATTCCGTTGCTTGGTACTACTGCATTAGGAGCTAATGCTTACTTTAATAATAACAAAGATGAGTGATCTAATAGATTATACAGGTATCATGCCGGAATACCCTATACCTTCATATAAGTATGGTGGTATTCACATAAAGAAGAAGAATAGAGGTAAGTTTAATGCCTTAAAGAAAAGAACTGGTAAAACTACAGAAGAACTTACTCATAGTAAAAATCCATTGACACGTAAGAGGGCTATCTTTGCTCAGAATGCGAAAAAATGGAAACATAAAGGAAGAAAGAAAAAATAATAAATCTAATTATATATAATTATGGATAATATAACATTGAACGGTTTTGAGGTATTTGAGGATCTCATGCCAGGAGCAAGTGTAAAGAATAAACCTATTACTCCTCCTACTAATGAGGAAGAGGAAGAAACAAAAATTGATCTTGAAGGAGTAGGAGAAGAACTCAGTGAAGAAGAGTTAAATAATATTCGTAAGAATACGAAAACTGAAACTGAGGAAGAGAAAGAGGAAGAGCTTGAAGAAGAAGATAAAGAAGTAAAATCTAAACCTAAGGCTAAACCTAAGACTACTACAAAAGAAGAAACAGAAGAACCTGAAGTTGAGGAAGAAGAACCAGAAGAGTCTACTGATGAAACTACCATAGTAACAGGTTTCTTTGATTCTTTGTCTGAAAAGTTAGGTTGGGACGACATTGAAGATGATGATAAACCTAAGACTGTTGAAGATCTTATTGATTACTTTAACGATGTAATTGAAGAAAACTCAGTACCACAATACGCTAGTGAAGAAGTTGAGCAACTTGATAAGTTTGTTAAGAATGGTGGTAATTTGAGAGATTATTTCTCAATTGACAATGAAATTGATCTTGATGATATCGATCTCGAAGATGAAAGTAATCAGAAGTTAGTATTGAAAGAATTCCTTAAAGAAAAGGGTTTTAATGCTAAATAGATTGAAAAGAAACTTACTAAATATGAGGAAGCCGGTATTCTTGAAGATGAATCATAGGATGCTGCTGAAGCTCTTAAGGATATAAGAGAGAGTAAGAAACAACAGCTATTGAAAGATCAAGAAAATGCTGCTAAGCTTGCAGCTCAACGCCAACAGGAGTACTTTGATACCGTTGTCAACGAAATAAAGGGCATGGATAATATCCGCGGTGTTAAAATTCCTGAAAAGGATAAACAGATACTGTTGGAATATATATTCAAGCCTACCTCTGATGGTATGACTAAATTCCAAAAGGATTGGTCTAAGAGCGTAAAAAATTTAATTGAGTCTGCCTACTTTACTATGAAAGGAGACACACTTGTAAAAGCCGCCGAAGTAAAAGGTCAAAATGCAGCTATTAACAAGTTTAAGAATAGTCTTAATAGAACAGGAGTAAGTAGAAAGACTAAGAAACAGGATAACACTAGCACCGAGTCTATGTGGAATTCTTTTGCGCGAAGATTACGTGCAGATTAATATTAACTAATAAAAATTAAAATTACTAGTATTTTATGGATAATAATATTCTAAATAACTTAGTTTTATACAAAGGTAAATGGTTCAGTGATTTGATTGATACCGCTAAGATTTCTGCGGCTTCTCAATAGAATCCATATCAGGTTGCTACCGTGTTGTCTTATGTATTTGGAACTAAGGATAATGGTTACAACACTTCTTTGGATATGCTTACTGGTGGTCTTGGTAATGTAATGACTATCGACCAACCGAGCTGGGAGTGGAATGTAATGATTGATGCCGATAGAGCAGTTACAATTAGAGATGCAAAATGGAATGGCGCAGCTATTACAGATAATTCAACTGCAGGTCTTGGCAATACACCGATTATGTTATGGCTTAACTTAGTTATAAACTAAAACAGGTCCTTTTGAAGGAAACTTCAATCGAATAATTCCGTTAATTGCTGGAAACTCCTAAAGATATTTAAACCATAGAGTAAAATATAAATATATAGAATTATGAATAATAATAAAAATGGACAATCAGCAGCCAAGCAAATTACTGATATGAAACCAATACCTGGTTTTGAAGACTATTTAATATCAGAACAAGGTGATGTGTATTCAACTAAAACTAATAAGTTCTTTAATCCATCTAAAACTAAAGATGGTTATTTGAAAGTAGCTTTAAGAGGAAACGGAAAGTCTTATTACTTCAGAGTTCACAAATTAGTAGCTATGACGTATTTAGATAATCCGGATAATTTATCAGAAGTAAATCATAAAGATTTTAACAGAACGAATAACTGTTTAGAGAATCTTGAATGGATTTCACACGATGATAATATGCTATACTCTAAAATTCAAAATAGATTTAAAGGAGATAAACCTCTTAGAAAAGCTTTTATATTTACAAATGTTTTTAATGGAGAATCGTTTACTATTATAGGTATGAAGAATGTTGCTAGACATTTTGGAGTATCTCAAGATAGTTTAAAAGCATTAAGAGCAAATGCAAATACTGGAAAATACATCAAAACAGGTATATTTAAGAACTTAAGAGTAGACATTCAGGATTTGAAGGTTCAACGACTAGAGAGCGATCTCGTAGCTTCAAGTGAAGCGAAATGCGGAACATCCATTAAGGATGAAGATATAGTCTAATCTTACATGAAAGTGTAAGCAGCTTAAAATAACAAACCGTTTTAAGCGAATGTAATTTAACGAATTACGTTGAATATAATGTGAAGATAACTGGTTTGGTCCTACTGCTGTATTGGAATTTGATGATAAGGAATTCCAAGTACGTGTAGCAGGTGCTCCGTACCAAGATGGTAACTTGTGGGTATATACTTGTTTTGTAGCTGACGGTCAGCCTACTTCTTATATTCCTGCAGAACTCTTGAAACCGGGTTGCCAAGTATCTCGTCTGGCTTCTGCTGTTGAAGAGTACAGTGAAGAGGGCGATATCCTGAACTATAATACTCACTTCAAGATGCGTAATTATCTTACTACAATTCGTATCAACTATGATATTACTGGTTCAGCTTATTCTACAGTAATGGCAATTGCTTTGCAGGATCCTAAGACTGGTAAGAAGTCTTATTTGTGGGCTGATTATCAGGAATGGGTAGCTCTGCGTGAATGGTATAAGAGATGTGAACGTATGTTGGTTTACATGAAATCTAATGTAAACAAAGATGGTTCTTGTAATCTGAAGGGTACTAACGGCCGTCCGGTATTTATTGGTGCTGGTCTGTTGGAACAGATCGCTCCGTCTAACAGACGTTATTATACTCATCTTACTGCAGAACTGTTGGAAGACTTCCTGTTTGACCTGTCTTACAATGTACTCGGTACTAACGAACGTAAGTTTGTTGCATTGACTGGTGAAATGGGTATTCGTGAATTCGATAGAATCCTGAAAGAAAAGGTAGTTAACATGAACTTGATTGATACTGTATTTGTAACTGGTTCTGGTGATAGCCTTACTTTTGGTGGTCAGTTTAAGACTTATAAGATGACTAATGGTATCGAATTGACTCTGAAGTATTTCCCGCTGTATGATGATATTACTTATAACCGTAAGTTACATCCGGTTACTTTGAAACCGCTGGAATCATATCGTATGACATTCCTGGATCTGGGTAGACGTGATGGTGAGGCTAATATCGTTAAGGTAGTTCGTAAGGATCGTGAATTCGTAACTTGGACTACTGGTGGTGCAGTTCTTCCGTCTGGCTACGGTAAGTCTATTAATACTCTGAGATCTAATGGTAAGGACGGCTACACGGTATTCTATTTAGGTGAGATGGGCATAATGCTTAGAGATCCCAGGGCTTGCGGAGAGCTTATCATGGATTGTGAGGCGTAATTTATAAAATAATGTGGTAAAAAAGGGAACCATAGTCTTTGCTTTACGTTATATGTGTATATAACAAAATAAAAAGCAATTTTTTATGGAAAACGAAAATTTTATCATATATAAATTAACCAACACAGTTAATAATAAAATTTATGTAGGGGGTACGACAGATACTATCGATACTAGATTTCATAGACATGTGGTGAGATCCCTTAAAGGATCCGAGTATCCTCTGCATAAAGCTATTAGAGAATATGGTGAGGAAGCTTTTGAAAAAGTAATTATTGAAGACTGCAGTTCTCTAGAACAAATGAATGAAAGAGAACGTTATTGGATTGCCGCTCTTAGTGCAACTAATCCAGAAATAGGTTATAATGCTAAAGCTGGTGGTGGTATACGATTACAGTCAGTAGCCAGCCGATTGAAAATAGGAGAAGCTCACAAAGGTAAAATAAGCGAAAAGAGAATCCCGATCTTACAATATACAAAAGACGGTTTATTTATTGCAGAATACCCTAGTTTAACAGAAGCTGCTGAACAAGTAAAATTACAAAGAAGTCAAATAATTAGATCTTTACAAAAAGAATATACAAAACCGTCTGATAGTAATCCGTATATTTGGATATATAAATCAGATATGCAGAGTATTCCTCCTCAAGTAGATCCTTCTGATTTCTATAGTAATCTCAACTACAAGCCCAAAATGACTGTGGAGTGTACGAGTAAGTCCGTATTATTCAATAATAATTTATCTGAAATAATAACTCCAGTCGCGCAATATTCTCTAGATGGTGAATTGATAAAAAAGTATTATAGTATTGCTGAAGCAGTAAGATGTACTGGTGTAAGTGGTGCAACTATACGCAAATTTATAAATAATCCAGATTATTTAAGTACAATTAAACGAAAAGATAAGACTAAATATATCTGGAAGGCGTGTGATAAAAACGATCCTGATGTTGTTAAGACTGAGGACGATATGAAAAAAATAGCTGCTAAGAAACATTGCAAAATAATTAAAGCGTACGATAAAGACGGAAATTTAGTTAAAGAGTATCAAGGCAGAAAAGAATTTGAAAAGATAGAGCACGCAGATATAAGGTCAGTAAAGGCAACCATTTTAGCAGATACAGATTGGAAAGGCCTTTATTGGGAAATAAACTAACTGAATAATCTAATTAATAATTATGGAAGTAATCGTTAGAATAATTAAAACTAATCCCTGGACTGGGATTACTAAATGGCCAACATGTTTTGACTATTTAAGTTCTTACTGGACTAGATCTGGTAATTTATATACTGGTTTATCTGTAGAAGATGCAACTAGATTAGAAAAAGAAATTGGTTATCCTGAGGGGTAGTTATCTCCCAATAGTACATTCTGGGATACTTTTGCTGTTAAAATTGGCAAAAAGGATTTAATACTTGATACTAATAGACCTGAGGATGAATTAAAATATTTATTCCTTAAGAATCATAAGAGAGTAGCAAATGGTTTAAATAATATCAAACCTGGTACTGATTATGTTATGATTAATAAGGATAGTGAAGCAGAGGAACAGAATAAGTTCAATAAGATTAAGCGTGAAGCATATAGAGAAATGGATAAGATGTCTACTGAAGAGATGCGTAAGTGTTTACGTCTTTATGGTATGAAATCAGATTCTATGTCTAATGAAGTTGCTGAAGCTAAATTGTCAGAATTTATTGAAGCTGATCCTTCTAAGTTCTTGATGAAATGGGTAAATAACCCTAATAAAGAAATTAACTTCGTAATTGAAGAAGCTATTGCTAAAAACATTATTAGAAAGAATCGTGCTCAATATTACTTTGGTACTGATTTAATTGGTAATGGTCTTGAAGATGTAATTGCTTATCTTAAGGATAAGAAGAATCAAGACATTAAATTAGCAATACTTAATGAAATTAAATCTAAGTAATGACTAATAAAGATTCTCATATAATTTTCAAGGTAGTTCTGGATAAGAATGCAGAAGGTATTGCTTATGGCGGATGCCCCGCATTTTTAGACGAGGAAGTAGACTTATTTCTTAATCAAGCATAGTTGGAAATCTTAAGTAATAAGATTACTGGTAACAATGCTTTAAGAGTAGGTTTAGAAGGTTCTGTATCTAACTTATCTGAGATAGAGAAGTTAATAGCTACAGATGTTAATCTTCATGCTGTACATACAGACTACAATGAGTATGCATTAGAAGATGTTCATGATGAAGATAATAGAATGACTATACTTAGTGTATTACTTAAGTATGGACAATTCTAGACTAACTGTGTACTTACTAGCCATGAGTTAGTAAAGCCTTTTAAGCAGACTTACAATAATATACCTTGGGTAGAGAATCCAGTAGCTACTTTAGAAAATGATAAATTATTAGTATACGTAGATCCTGTTTTAATGCAGGATCCTATGTATGCTCCAAGAGTGGAAGGCGATACAGAATTTTACAGAGTAGATCTTACTTATGTTAAGAAACCAACTAAGTTTGATTATACTAAACCTGAACAAGAATTAGACTTCCCTGAAGATGTTATGTATGAGATTATTAATAGAGCAGTAGTAATTGCTTTAGAGAATATAGAATCTCAAAGACAATCTTCTAAGTTTTAGTTAAACCAAGTATCTGAATAATTATGTGTGAGAGAGATTTTCAAATAAATATAGAGAGGTAGCTTAACAATATCATACCTAATTATAATGAAACTATCAAGTTTCCTTCAGATACTTTGTTTCATTTTATAAATAAAGCTAAAGACGAATATGTTAAATAGAACTTTAGAGTGTTCTAGAGAAATCAAGAGATTACTGATAACATACGTACTTTAGTAAATACTAAAGATTATACTACTTATAATTTTAGTAAGTTAGGTAACAAATGGGAAGCCAATTATCCTGAAGATTATATGTTTGCACTTGGTGAAAATGTATACATAAGTATAAAGGATAATAAATGCAATAACTTAATTACTCGTGAATCTGATGTAATAGAGGCTACAATAGAGACAGTAAGCTCTAGACTAAGTAATAGTCTATCAGATCATAAATTGCGTTATAATCAAGCAAAACCTATTAGAGTATATACTGACAATAAAATTGTATTATATACTGATGGTAATTATGATATAAGTTCTTATGAACTTACCTACTTAAGAAAAGCAAAAGATCTGGGTAATGTAAGTGATCTTACTAAAGAATATACAGATCTTCCAGAAAACACTCATTAGGATATAGTAGATCTAGCAGTTCAAATGATAGTGCAAACTATACCTAATACTAGTTCTAAGAAATCTTAGGACGAATAATTAAGGCGCTTACCAACGTGGAAATCTGAAATAATGAAAGTAGAAAGTAAGCGAATAGACTAAGCGCTAATGTCTAATTTAAAAACAAACATTTAATATGATAACTTCAGTACACTCAGTTCTGATTGGAAAACAAGCTCCGGCTTCTTACACTACAGTAGATGCTTTGGCTGTTGGTGATGTTGCTTTGTTCGATGAGAATAAGGCTCTTATTAAAACTGCTGCTGATGCAGTAAATGCTAACTCTCTGTATGTAGGTGTAGCAGGTGAAAAGATGAACGTTACTATGCCTGATGGTACAGTAGCACAGAAAGCTAATATTGATTTCTCTACTGAAATTCAGAAAGCTTCTAAACCGTCTGCAGTAATTGGCGAATATGTAGCTCCTGTTGAAGAAAAGATTGTAATCACTTTGACTGACGCTACTATCATTGCTGGTAATCGTTACGTTTTGCGTATTGTTTATAAGGATATGTATGAAGCTGCTTGGCAGTTTACTCATACTTATGAAGTATATGCTGAAACTACTACAGCTAAAGATTTAGTAGACGCTTTCTTGAAGAAGATTAACGCTCACAAGAATCGTAGAGTACAGGCTACTGCTTCTGCTGCAGTTCTGACTTTGACTGCTATGCCGAAGGATGATAATGAAGGCGTTTATTCTTTAAATGAATACAGCGTTGTATCTATGGAAGCATCTCTGTATGAGACTATTCCTGGTGCATTGCTTGCTAATCAGCCTAAGGCAGTTGTAGGTGCTACGATTGTTAAGACTGCTGGTAATCCTGGTAAGGGTTATTGGAAGCAAGTACGTGATGCAGAAGTACGTAACATGGGTTATAAAGGTCACGTATTTACTGGTGCATATCCTATTGTTGAACAGGTTCGTAAAGTAGTAGAAGATGCAGAATATGATTATGCTATCATTGAAAACGATAACCTGTACTTAAGCAATGATAATCAGTATATCAAGACTACTCCGTTGACTACGGAAGTTTATTGTCCTAGTTTAGTTGATTCTATCGTAGATAAAGGTATTCAGTCATTTATCGCTGGTAAGACAATTGCCTAATCCACATTAGAGAGATTGAATTTGGGATAAACATTCCTTTTACAAACTACAGAAGTGGAGTTGTGGAATATTCCACTCTCCACTTTTTTTATTGTTGATATATGGACAAATTAACAAATATACAAATAGATGGTGATAAACTGACCTTTAAGATTGAGACTGAAGTAGATCTTAGTAACTATAGTAAGGAAGTTTATATAGATGAAGTATGGAATTTAAAGAACATACTTGAAGACAGTCCTATACATAACATTAGCTTTTCTGAGAATATTACAGTAGATTCCGAAAATAATGTAACTGTAACTAATGACGATATTCTAGAATTAGATTGGAATATGAAGTATGTTACTTTGAGATGTTTTACGGAATAGGAAGAAATACATTTTCATGGCATATACTATAATCCTTCAATTGTGTATATGGCAGAAATTAGGAAATTACATACTCACTGTTCAACTTGTTTAGATGATCAGACTATGCAGAACATAATGTTAGTAGTCTTTAAGAGATAGCTGCTTGAGTATGCTTTAGCATCCGATTACTATCGCGATGCTTTACAATTATATGTAGATATCTGTAGATTACTTGAGATATCTATTAAACCAAAATGTGCAGCTAGTACTTGCTGTAACAATGCTATTCTTACTCAGAAAGGTGATTGTTTCAATACAGAAAACGATAAATGTCTTCACTTAGAGAAAGAGCGTAACTCTGCTACTTTATTTAGTGGTATTTGTTACTCTTGTTCTAATAATACTTGCAGTACAGGAAATTGCAGTAATGGTTATTGTAAATTATAAAATAGATAGATATGTTACAAAAATGTGATGGTGTAAAGATATTGGACTTAGAAGAGAAGCTTGAAGCTACAGGTAGTGAATACATTGTTACTGCAGAAAAAGACAATAACTATAAATTACCGCTTGAATCTGTAGCTGATATAGTTATAGGTAGTTCTAAGTTTAAAGCTGCAATTAAGGATGTATACGAATCAAGTACTCCTACAGCATCTGTATCTTTAGATAAAGATAAGTTCTTATTCTCATTTGGCATACCAGCAGGTAGAACAGGAGATGCAGGTAAGGACGGTAAAGATGGTAAAGATGGTAAAGATGGCAAGGACGGTATTGATGGTGTACCAGGTATAGACGGAGATACTACGAGAGTAGTAATAGCATACAAATCTACTAAAACTATACAAAGACCTGATACTCCTGTAGGAGGTAGCTGGGATTACGATACTAATACTATTACATATCCTGAAGGATGGTCTGGTAGTGATAGTAATCCTAATGGCTATGTATGGATGTCTACCGCTACATTCTCTAGTAAAGGTACAATAGTAGTGCCTTGGAGTACTCCTGTAAGACTTACAGGTGCAGATGGTCATGATGGTTCAGATGGTGGTAATATTGAGTTTGTATATAAGCTTACTGTAACTAGTTTAGTTACTCCTACTAAACCTACAGGTAATAGTCAGACTGAAGCTATTAGACAAGGTTGGACTGATCATCCTACAGGCATCAGTGAATAGTATCAATGCGAATGGATTTGTTCACATAACTTGCAAACTGATGGTACTTGGAGTGAGTGGAGTGATCCTACTATTTGGTCCAAATGGGGAGTAAATGGTAAAGATGGTGATGGAGTAGAGTATATATATCAGCGTACTAAATTACCTGCTTCTCCTGCAGAGATTACAGATAATAATCCAGATCAGGATGAATATATACCTCAATCAGCTCCTGGTGAACAACCTTGGACAGATGATCCTAAGGGAGTAAGTGAAGAGTTTAAATATGAATGGGTTAGTAAAAGAAAGTATAAAGGTGATACTCATAAATGGGGTAATTTTAGTGTTCCAGCATTATGGGCTAAATGGGGAGATGATGGTCAAGATGGTCAACACCTTAGAGTAATGTATACTAAGACATCTGGTAGCGACGTTAAACCTAGAGATCCAGATAGATTGAATATTAATCCTGGTAGTATCTGGAGTGTAGGTATGCCTACTGCTACTGGTAAAGAAGCTATATGGGGCATTCAAGCTCTTGTTACTTTTGATAATAAGTTAGTAATTGATGAATCCTTACCTGAAGAAGAACGAGGTTGGTAGGGTCCTTATTTAATTACAGGTGTACCTGGTCTTGATGGTAATAACTTCAATTATCAAGTAGAAGCATTTAAATAGAGCTAGACTCAACCTGAGAAGCCTACTAGTAATGACCCATATAATCCTGGTGATGGTTGGGTACTTACTCCTGATATGTCTACTAGTATATGGTGGAAATCTGTAGCATTAGTTCAAGGTGAAACTGGTACAGTAATAGAATGGGGAGCTGTAGTAAAAGTAACCGGGCAGGGGGTTATCATTAAAGGCACTTTAGATTCTACAGATGATCTTCCAACTAGTGGTAATGAAATAGGAGACGGTTGGGTTATTGATGGCTTCTTATGGGTATGGAATGGTAGTGACTGGGTAAATGTAGGTAAGGTTCAAGGCATGGATGGTAACTACTATGAATACAGATTTGCTAGAAACAACAGTTGGGGAATCGCTCCTTAGTTAAATGCAGCCGAACGTTATCCTGCAGGATGGAGTTCTACTGCGCCTGCATTAAGTAGTGGTAAAGTATTATGGGCTACATTTGCTCTTATAAATGGTGGAGACAATACATTAATGGAACAATGGTGTGATCCATACTACATGACTGGTATGACTGGTGATAATGGTGGATCTGGTATTCCTGGAGTAGGCTATGAAGTCAGATACTGTAAAGGCACTGAAACTACTTATACTGGTGAGGCTTGGAATGATACTATGAAATGGAAGAGAAACCCTACAGGTTGGTCTATGGATGTTCCTGAGCTTACTAAAGGTGATGAGTATAATTACATATGGTTTATTCAGTGTAGAGTTATTGACGATAACATGGAAACTGCATGGTCTAAACCTAATCCTATGGGTGGTATAATTACTCCAGATCCAGTAGGTTCACAACCTATAGCATATCCTATGGGTATATATAGTACTAGTACTCCTTATATTAACGATGGAAAAACTGCCCCATATGTATATGATACTGGAGGAGATACTGAAGGCAATCACTATTTCTTTTTAAAAGCCGTAATGACATGGATTGGTACGTAGCAGAATAATGAATCGCCAGGAACAGATACCTCTGGAGCATGGGAACCATTAAAAAACTTTGAAGCTATCTATACTGACTTACTTATTGCACCTAACTCATTAGTAGGTGGAGCTGTATTTAACAATAACTTGATGTTCTCACAAAGAGGTAAGAACGCCAGTGGTGGTGATAGTTCTGAATATCATTTGATTAATACTTCAGATCCTATGAACACTTCTAACTCATTTAGACCTAATTTCTTGTTAGACTTTGCGAATGGTGAAGCTTACTTTGGAGCTGGGGGTATACACTTAGCTGCTGATTCTGAGAATAGTTAGTTACAGTTAACTACGGCAGACACTAAGCTTACGTTAGACGGTAGCGGATTAAGTATGATTAACAATACTGGTGGATTGCCTACAGTAGGTACTTATATAAAAAAGAGTAACATATCTCAACTTACTAACGACTATTAGTTTAAGTTAGATTCAAATGGAATGCACTTAGGTTAGGCTCAAGCTCCGTTCACTAGTTGGTTTGATGTAAGCTCTAGCGGTAGTTTAAAATTAAATGACAGTATAACTATAGGAAATACAAGCGATGAGCATGCTATTATTAATAGTGGTAGTTTCTCATTAAAGAACAGCACTCTTGATAATATAGTTATTACTTATGATAATACTACTTCTTCCATAGTATTAAAGAATCCTACTGGCATAGATTCGTCTAGAATAGAGATAAAAGCTTTAGACGATAATGCATCAGACGCTATTTCAGTAACCGCTTATGATTCTTAGGGTAATAAAGCGTACATATCTCCACTAGGAGTAACTGTATCTGACGGTGTAAATACTCACATAGACATTATGAGAAGTATGATTACAGTAACTAATTCTAGTGGTACTTATACAGGATGGACTGGTACTAAAAATGGTTTGCGTTTTGTAGGAGGTATTTGTGTTGGTGAAGCTTAATTAAACTACTATGGACAAAGCAAAAGAATATATAAACAGTAAAACAAACTCTATACTTAAAACTAATATACTTAGAAATAATAGAGATGTTGTAGCAACCATAGTATACAATGAATTAACAGATTTATTGGAGTTTAGTAACACATCTAGTGTTACTACTCCTATAGATTCTGAAATACTAAAAAGATATTTACATTAGGTTAAACCATAGTTATATAGTGGTATACCTATGAAACTCAAACCGTATTGTATTAAGTGTGGTTGTGGTAATGGATACTTTAGAGGATTATATGATCCTTATGTATTAGCGTTGTTAACAGAGGATGCAGATCCTTGGTTATGGGAAGATAACGGTGTAGTACTGTTAGAATAGTAGAAAGAAAATAATTTGATTGACAATGATAGCAAGAATTAAAGGTTTAAAGATTAGTCAAGCTTCAGAACGTACTGCTGTCACAGGATAGGAAATGATTCCATTCCAAGATGGTGAAAGAAATGGTAAGATCCGAATGATAGAGTTTAAAGATATAACTATGTATATCTTTGATCCTACTATCGTTGATGGTAAAGTAAGTCAAGAAGATTATGACGCATTAAAGCAAGCTATAGAGGAAGGTAAGCTTATCTATACTATTAACTCTAATAGAAATGGATTAGACTTAGCAACTGAAGTAGCTATAGTTGGTGGTACTATATACATTGAATCTCCTGACTTTATTAAAGAAGAAGGTACAGATAATATATCTCAAGTAGTATTTGATACTATTACTGTAGATGGTTCATTAAACTATAGTAAAGAACAATATACTACTACAGTTATTAAGACTACTGGAGATGGTACTAAAGTACTCACAGATAATGGTCAATATGTATATATAGGTAATTTAGCATTAACTAACATTAAGTTTAAAGATGGTACTAATACATCTACTTATGATTTAGTAACCAATGGCATTACCTTTGGACAGAATAGTACTCCTTGTGTATCATGGAATACCGTTAAGAGTGGTAACAATATCTATATGGATATACGTATAGCTAATGCTACTGCTTCTATGGATGGTCTTATGAGTAAGGAAGATTATGTAGAACTTAATACTACTATTCCTGGATAGATTGAAGACCTGAAGGAATCAGACTCTAATATAAACAATAGAATAGACGATCTTGATGATAAGATTGATAAGGAGATTGCTGACAGAGAAGCGGAGATAGACCGTATAGAGAACAAGTTTGATGGAGTTACTGATAAGCTAGAGGATGCTTTACAGAAAGAAATTGAAGATAGGAAAGCAGGTGATACTACTATTACCAATAGTTTAAATGCTTTTATTAGTACTAAAGGTCAGCCTGGTGGATTAGCTGAATTAGACTCAACTGGTAAAGTTCCAGCAGCTCAATTACCATCATATGTAGATGATGTATTAGAATACTCTACTAAGGCTCAATTCCCGTAGACTGGTGAAACTGGTAAGATATATGTAGCTAAAGATACTAACTTAACATATAGATGGACTGGTACTCAATACTTAGAGATTAGTTAGAGTTTAGCATTAGGCGAAACTTCTAGTACTGCGTATCCTGGAGATAAAGGTAAAGCTAATAGAGATGCGTTAAACAGTATGCCTACTAAGCTTACTTCATATCTTACTCCTACTACTAGTACTGGTGAGTTAGTTAAGATTAACTATAAGTATGCAGCTAAAGATGGTTTGAATTACGGTCCATTACAGGATGATAATATAGATATACCATCAGCTACAACTACTAATGCTGGTGCTATGTCTGCAATAGATAAAGGCAGATTAGATGATTTATATGATGAATTTGGTAGTATAGAAAATCCTGGTGATAAGCTTAATTCACTACCTAAGAACTTAGTTACTGGTGTAGATGCAACATCTAGAAATGCTTCTACTGTAACCATTAACTATAAACAATCTGATTTATCTGCAGCTAGTAATTCATATGCTAATCCTATTACTAAGTCGTAGACTATACCTGCTGCTACCCAATCTGCAGCTGGCGTAATGACTGCTACTGATAAGCAGAACTTAGATGTTAATATACCTAATAGAATTACTAATCTGGATAATAGAGTAACTACTGAAGTAGATAGATTGGAAGAGCTTATCGAGAGCAGTTCGTCTGAGATTACTAACGATTTGAATGTAGAGATTCAAGCTAGAAAGGATGGTGATAATCAGTTACAAACTAATATCAATAATCTGCAGTCTACTATGAATACAGAATTAGCTAAGAAGGTTGGTAAAGTAACCGTAGCTGGTTCTGGCAATGCTGTTACTACTGCATCTATTAGTGGTGATACTCTTACTTTAACTAAAGGAGCTACATATAATAACTATGTACATCCTGCTGGTTCTGCACCTAGTAAAGCATCTGGATTCTATAAGTTCTCTACTGACTCTACTAGTCATGTAGCTAGTGTTACTGCTGTAACTAAGTCTGATATAACTGCTTTAGGTATCCCTGCATAGAATACTAATACTACTTATACATTTGCTAATGGTTCTGCTGGTAATTTCACAGTAACTCCATCTGGAGGTAGTGCATAGACTGTAAGCGTTGGTAAACCAGCTAATGCAGGTAATGCTGATACAGTTGGTGGTATTAGTCCATCTGCTTTTGTAAAGAAAGCCGGTGATACTATGACTGGAGCATTGACGATAAATCAAACTTCATCAGTAGCTCCTTTAACTTTGCATGGAACTGATGTTTCTAGTTATGTTTAGTTTATTAATAGTGGAGCGCAAACTGCAGAAGTAGGGTATACAAATTCATTAGGTACATATTTGTATAATGATAAACTGACAACTCATCCGTGTATATCATTAGGTAGAGTAGATAGTTTAGATGAAGGAGCAACTTTCTATTATGGAGGTACTCATTATAAATTACTTCATAAAGGTAACTATGCTAATGAGTTAGATTAGCGTTATTTACCAAAAATGGTATATAACTATGATAAAGGATGTTTGGTAAAATTAAGAAATGCATCTAGTGTTGATGCAATGATTACTGTAAGAATATTCGGTAATTCCTATTATACTACACCTCCGTTTGATACAGTAATATAGTTCTATAATTATAATTCAGGAAACTCAATATTATAGTATTTTGGGGTTAATAACGGAGCTGGATTTGGTGATATAAAGGTATTTAACTATAATGGTTAGGTCTATCTATGGTTTAAACAAACACGACGATTCCAATCTTTTGTAGTACACGCTTATTATAATAGTAGTAGCAGTGACTATAGAAACATGGTTGAAACTATTACCAATGAAGATATGCCTACTTCTGGAGTAACTAGAACAGTAACTATAACTCCTAAATAGTCTATATACTCTTATGATAATATAACAGTAGGTAGTGTTACGTCTTCCGGTAAGGTATCTGCAGTTAGTGGCTTCTTCAAAGAATCTGATGCTCGTTTAAAATCAGATATTAAACCTTTAGACTATACTTTAGACTAGATATGCTCTATACCTACTGTATCATTTATAATGAATGACCAGAAACAAATAGGTACTATAGCATAGAACTTAGAGGAATTAGGTTTTGAGGACATAGTAACTGAAAGTGATACTCTTAAGTCTGAAGTAAAGAATCCTGAACAGTTTGAATCATTCACTAAAGATGGTGAAGAGTATGTTAAGGTTAAGAAGGTAGAGTATGAAATGTTAGGTGTATTAGCTATTGAAGGAGTTAAGATGCTTAAGGATGAGATTGAAAAGCTTAAAGCTGAAATAGAAACTTTAAAGAATAAGCAACATGAGTAATGAAATAGCAACATATTCTATGATATTAAGTAAGCTTAGTCTAGGTAAGAGTGGGACAGAATGTCCTACTAAGACCTAGATTTTAGCTATTAATTCATTAATCGTTATTGATAATGCTTCTACTTATGGAGCTAATGAATGTGTAAAGATAGATGATATACGTAAGGTTGAAGAGACTTGGAATTACTATTTAACAGTATCACCTACCAGTATGCCATTTGGAGCTGGTGGTGGTAGTAAGTCTTTCACTGTTAGTTCTTATAAGAGAAAAGTATTAGATGGAGTAGAATAGAGTGGTGATACCAGTGTATCATTAAAGTCTACTACTATATCTGGTACTGGATTCTCTTTAAGTGGAACTACAGTAAGTGCTTCTGCTAATGAAATTACTTCAAATAGAACAGGTACAGTTACTATAACTCAGAATGAGTCTAATAAGACAGTTACTATTAGTTTATCACAGGATGCGGATACTGTTAGTTCATATGGAGAATGGACTATATCTGTATCAGCTAGTCCTACTAGTGTATCTAGTAGTGGCGGTACTTCTACTATTAGAGCTAGCGCTAGTAGAACCGTATATTGGGTTAGTGGGGATGTTACTGAAGAATCAGGTAATCCTGCATTGTCTACTAACTTAGGTAGTCTTAGCAGTAGCTCTTCACCTAGTACTTTAACATTAGGAGAGAATACATCTACGTCTAGTAGAACTGCTACTATTAAAGCAACTCATGATGACAAGTCAGCTACTTGTACAGTTACTCAAGCTGGTGCTGAACCTACTATCGAGTATGTATTTACAGTTAGTCCATGGCAAGTTAATGTTGGAGCTAGTGGTGGTACAGGAGATATAGGTTTCACTTCATATAAGTTAGTAAATGGTAATCAGATTCGTTTAGGATATAGTATAGATAGTAGTACATTACCTTCATGGGCAACATATAGTAATGGTAGATTTACTATAAGTTCTAACTCATCTACATCTTCTAGATCTGCAATTGTGTATTTTACATAGGAAGAATCTGGTAAGAGAGATTATGCTACAATATCACAAAATGGTTATGTACCACCTGCTGACAATTATGTGTTTACTTGGGATGATGGTACTACAACTGATCAATCTATGAGTTTACCATATCAAGGTAGTGGCGCAGCTAGCGATTTTGTCGTAGTAAGTACTAAAAATGGAAGCAGTCAATCCTGGAGCGTATCTAGTAAGCCTAGTTGGGTTGGTACCTCTACTAGTGGTAATACACTAAATGTTACTGTAGATGCGAATAGTGGTTCTGCAAGAAATGGTGCTATTGTATTAACTCAATCCGGTAGTAATAAAACTTTGAAAATTAATGTCAGTCAAGCGGCTTATTCTGCAACAGTAGAATGGAGATACAAGTTCGGATTTAATAATGGGGTTAGGGACAATATATCATTTGCAATTAGAAATATGGAAGAGTATGATGGTGCTTCAGTTACTTTTGCTAGCTATAAATCTAAATATGTGGACGGAGTAGAAGACGTTAGTTCTAGACAATACGTAGATTTTAGTATAGGAGATTGCGCTTCTTGGGCAACTGTAACTAAAGTATCTAGTTCCATTGCTAATGAGGGTAAATTTAAATTTACACTGTCATCTAATTTTAATAATAAAAGTAATAGATAGACATTTGTTACTGTAACACAAAATGAAAGTAACAAATCTATTATCTGTGATATTATGCAAGTAGGTAGTGATGCATTTGTTGCAACATACTGTGCGCATGTTATAGGAAGTGATACTTATCCTGATGAAATTAGCTTTGGATCTGTAACCACTCCAACAACAAAATAGTATGAGTGGGAAAGTACATTTGAAGTGCATACTGTAGATTCAGATTATGATAGTTGGACCTACAAATTCGGAAATATTAGAGAGGTAAAAAAAGTAACTGCTAGAGCATTAATGAATACAACTTGGTTTGGTTATGAATATATATAGAATGGTGGAGATTACGGTGGAAGTTACTAGTATGATTTATTAAAAGTTAATGCTCCTAAATCTGATGATATAAATCATAGTGAAAAATTATATATTGTACAACTTGCTACTTCAGCTCCATCAACTAGCTATAATTATAGAGAGATTACAAATACACCGATAGTAGCTGAGATATTAGTAACACAGAAAGGTAATACAATATCGTGAATCCATACTTAGCACATATGACAGATAGAGAATTGTTGGAGCAGATATATCTTCTGCTCCTTCAAATCAACGTAAA
>ERZ827524.647-NODE-647-length-42625-cov-3.675711_pt1 | contig 42625 bp, 23 predicted proteins | sample MGYA00519702_ERZ827524 | MGnify/ENA primary metagenome ERZ827524 (study PRJEB31778, sample SAMEA3449341) | human gut metagenome | biome: human gut; feature: human-associated habitat; material: faeces | place: United Kingdom | collected 2010/2012 ...
ATTTTTAAGATGCTTAAACTTATTAGAGACTCCGACAAAGGGAGATATTGTCATCAAAAAATCTTCATTCATTTCTAATACGATCCTTTCTTAACTGACGTACGATTTGGTGAATACGGTTCTTTTCGTTATGATATGAATGCTGTTATAGATTGATGGTGGTATGGTGTTACGGTCAATACATCATACTTTTCGACAACCATTATACCATAACGGAACACAAATGTCACTATTTTATTACAAATAAATACTTAAATTTATAATTAATGCTTTTCAATTTATATAAATTACCTGTTTTTTTTAATATTGCTAAATTAACAATAAATGGAAAACAAGCAAATAATAATGAAAACAATACTTTTGGACAAATAAACAAACATCTAATATGTATACAAAAGATAGATAAAATGTTATTATATATATGTAATTTAACAGACACCCAATATCCATATTGAGGTGCAGAATATTTTGAATTTACATCTTTGATAAAACAACTCAGTGTCATTCTAATCTGTGTTGTTTTTTTGCTCTTATTTTTTCGACAGAAATATCACATATGGTATAAGGGGTGACAGCTTTTCATGAATTTAAAACGGATTGTAATAAATGTTTCACCATTTGGCAATGATAACAACAGCGGAGATGAGCAACAACCGATTTGCCACATTGAAAAAGCAGTTCAAATGGCATTGTCGGGCAGATATGAAGGATATGATATTGTTATTCAACTTTTGGAAGGAAAGTATCAAATTTCCCGTCCGATCTTTTTGGATGAGACACAAACATCAGGTCTTGCATCATTAACATTCCAGGGTATAGATTCCTCAAAAACAAAATGCAGCGGAACAGTTTCTGTTTTTCCGAAATGGCAGCCTTATCGGGATGGAATTTATGTTGCACAAATTCAAAAGGGATTAGAGATGGATGGTCTGATTTGTAATGGCAAGATACAAATTATGGCGAGGTATCCGAATTATCAGGAAAATGTTGTGTTAAACGGATTTAGTCAAGATGCGGTCAGTGAGGAGCGAGCATCTAGATGGAGCCATCCGGAAGGCGGATATATTCGGGCATTGCATCATGCGGAATGGGGAAGCAATTCGTATATTATAACCGGAAAAACAGAATCCGGAAAATTGACTTACCAATGGGTAGGGGATAATAATCGCGGCAGTGAGATGCATGCTGTGAAACGCATGGTAGAAAATATTTTTGAAGAGTTAGATGCACCAAAAGAATGGTATTATAACCGACAAACAGGTGAGTTGTTTTTTTATCCTGAAAAAGCAAGTGACTTGTTAAAAGAATTTGAAGCAATTGTAAATCCTGAAATTTTCAAGATAGTTGGCAGCAGTACAAATTGCCCGATTGGTAATATAGCATTTGAAAATATCGGTTTTGAAAATACGGCAAGAACTTTATTTACGGGACAATATGAACGGATTTTGAGAAGCGATTGGGGTATTGTCCGAGCAGGCGTGCTTTGTATGGAAAATGCGCAAAATATTACCGTTAAAAACTGTTCGTTTCACCAGATTGGCGGCAATGCAGTTACAATGTCCGGGTTTAATAAAGGACATGTAATAGAACATAATGATTTTACCGCTATTGGCGCTACCGGCGTTTTAGCGGCGGGATTGACAAGCGCGGTAAGAGATCCCTCTGAATATGATAATAATCGCCATAAAACAACCATTAGTGATTTCAGAATTGGTCCAAAGACAGAAGATTATCCGCGGGAGATATTGATCAGCAACAATTATTTTTATGACATCGGCACCTATGAAAAACAGACCGCAGCAATTTGTCTTTCCGTTAGCAGTGATATTGTAGTTCGGGCTAATACAATACATCATACTTCCCGAGCAGGTATCAACATTAATGCCGGTGCTTTTGGGGGACATGTGATTGAAGACAATGATATGTTTGATTGTGTGACCGAGACGGCTGATCACGGACCTTTCAATTCATGGGGACGAGACCGTTATTGGTCGGTGCCGCAACATGATGCGATGGGATATTACGGTAAAGAAAAGCGTGCATTTGCTGAACTGGATGCATATAAAACGACGGTGGTCCGACATAATCGAGTACACGCCAGTCATGCTTTCGGCTTGGATTTTGATGATGGCACTTCAAACTATGATATTTATAATAATCTCTGTATAGGGGTTGGCATAAAACTAAGAGATGGTTTTGACAGACGGGTGCACAATAATTTATTAATCGGTTCGGGCTTTGAATTACATATGTCTTTTGAGCAAAACAATGATTTGATTTATTCTAACGTTGTTTATTTTAACAAAGCATACAACCAACTTTGTGTCAGTCCAAAAGCAACCACAGTGTTTTCTCATAATTTATATTGGAACGGAGGAGAAGAAATTATAGGTTTACCGGAACAAGATTTTGGATCGGTTATTGCGGACCCATGTTTTGTTGATCTCGAAAATAACGACTTTCGTTTATCAGATATTTCTCCCGCGCTCAAATTAGGATTTGTCAATTTCCCGATGGGAAATGACGATTTCGGCAGAATAGATAAGCCTAATCCGCCTGTTTTTCATTACACACCAATTAAGGTGAGTGACAGAGTATATCATTATCATGATGTGGTACTCAGTGATATAGAGGGAGAGGGAATCCGTTCAGCCGCTGGTTTGCCGAATTATAACGGTGCATATGTAGTAGGGCGCGATGTTTTAGGTCTTTTTTGTGAATTGGGATTACCAATTGGTGTAGGAGATGTTATCGTTAAAGTCGGAGACACGGAAATCGAAGATTGTCAACAATTTATAGATTGCTTTGAACAGCTACCGGTGGGAGTATCAACTGAAATTATTATTTATCGCAGTCAAAAACCGATTACCCTGAACTTTGTGACAAAACAGGTTTTAGAAAAAGGAATTGCCGGAGAGGCTACACAGGAATGGCTGGAAAGCTACCCGGAATAAACAGACTCAGAAGTAAATAAGCACGAGTTTGTTTTACAGCGCAAACGAGTGATATAGATCTATACCATTATAGAAGATACAACAAACTACAGGTTAGTGAATTTAATTGCAAAATAAGGTTAAAAATGCGGCGATGGAGGAAATGCTATGGAACATAGAAAGATTTTTCCTTGCTTGGGAGCAGCTTATTACCCGGAGGACTGGGAAGAATCCGAGATAAAAAGTGATATCGCCAAAATGCAAAAAACCGGCATATCCGTTGTAAGAATAGGGGAATTTGCATGGCGCAAGATGGAACCACAACCAGGAAAATTTGAATTTGCATGGCTTCATAATATTGTCGACCGTCTGGGACAGGCAGGAATAGCTGTAGTGCTCGGTACGCCGACTGCAGCACCACCCATATGGTTGTCGAGGCTTCATCCTGACGCACTAATAGAATATGAAAACGGTCGGAGAGCACAACATGGCTGCAGACGGCATTGTTGCTCTAACCATCCGGAATACATCCGATATTCAGAGCGGATTGTTCGGAAAATGGTCGAGGAATTTGGTGAGCATCCGGCTGTTATTGGCTGGCAAATTGATAATGAAATTTATGCCTGGGATGGCTGCTTTTGTGATAATTGCAAGGCTGAATTTCATTATTATCTAAAAAACAAATACAGCACAATTAAAAATTTGAATGAAGCATGGAATCTAAATATTTTCAGTCAGGCTTATGATAGTTTTGAAGAAATTCCGCTTCCACGTGATGCCTGTCATCAGCCTCATTTACGAATGGATTGGAAAACCATGCAAAACGATTCACATATCAAATTTGTGCATCGACAGGCTGAAATTCTTCATCAATATACTAAAGCTCCAGTAGGCAGCGATATAATGCCAGTAAACGGTATGGATTATTTGCGACTAAATGATAGGCTTGATGTGGTACAATTTAATCACTACAATCTGGAAGAAAATGAATATACTTGTGGGTTTTGGTTTGATTATTTGCGTAATATGTTGCCGCGTCCGTTTTGGGTGACCGAAACGTCAACATGCTGGAATGGAAGCACCGAAATAGATCAAACACTGCATCCGGATGGATTTTGCCGTCTAAATTCTTGGCTGCCACTAGCGTTGGGCGCCGAAGTCAATATGTATTGGCCTTGGCGCACACATTGGGCGGGGCATGAGCTGATGCATGGCGCTGTGTTGGACACATGCGGGAAATATATGCATATTGCGAATGAGATTCGACAGACAGCGGAAGAGATAAAAAAATCTGCTGACTTTTTGAACCAAACAAAGGTGATTTCAGACTTGGCTATTCATTTTACTTCGTTGAATTGGAATATGTTTGAAACACAACATGTTGTTAAAGGAATGGATTATCAAACCGTATTGAATGATATTTTTTATAAGCCAATGATTGACAGCGGACTTCGACCAGATATAATTGACGCTGGAAAGGAGTTGTCATCTTATAAGCTTTTATTTTCTCCCTTGATGCTAACTTTGGAAGAAAAACAGCTTTCAAACCGAATACAAGAGTGGGTAAGAGACGGAGGTGTTTGGGTAGTTGGTCCGTTTACTGATATCAGAAATCAAAACGGAGCAAAGTATAAAGATCGTCATTTTGGAACACTTGAAGACTTTATCGGTATTGATTGGCTGTATGGGATTCCAGAAAACGGAAAGCTGATGAAAGCCGAGTGGAATGACCACACCCTCTGTTCGGTGAATACGTGGGCGGACTTGTGGAAAGGAAATTCTGATGGGACTTTGGCGCAGGTTACCGCTGGACATCAAGCAATCAACGGACAAACCATATATGGAATGTATTGTATTGGAAAAGGAAAGGTTATTCTACTGGGAACTCTACCAGTTGGAGAGGATATGGATAGAATCCTTTCTTTAGCTTGCAGATATGCAGGAATTACATATAAACGGGCTGAAAAGAATATTATGTTGGCTCGCCGTAAAGGAACCAATAGAGAAGGTATTATCCTTGCCGAATATGCCGGTAAGGGTGGAGTTTGTCATCTGGATAAAGCAGACGGGAGAATGACGGATATTTTATCGGGCCGTGATTATCAAGGAGATGTTTTTCTAAAACCGTATGAAGTTTTGGTATTAGAAAAGTCATGTTGATGTTATCATTCATTGCAAGACTTTATTTTCTGGAGGAAAAGAAAAAATATGGATATGACTCAGAAACAAGTAGTTAATTTGAACGGACACGACTGGCAAATTACAGCGGCGGCGCCTGGAACAGAAAGAGAGCAGGCTTTGTTATCACCGACATGGATTCCGGCAACAGTACCCGGAAACGTACAATCTGATGTGGAAAGTGCAAAACTTATTAAGCCTATTTGGTATGGTCCGCTTGATGAAAACATGACGAATCTGGCTTTAAATGACTGGTGGTATCAGAAAGAATTTACTATTTCCGAAGATTTATGCGGAAAAAGAATTACGTTATTGTTTTATGGTGTGGATTACAGCTGTGATATTTATTTAAATGGGAAAAAAGTCGGAAGAAATGAAGGCACGTTTAAGCGTTTTCGATTGGATGTTACAGATATTATACAAAAGGGTATAAATCTGCTGCAGGTTAAAATCGATGCAATGCCAAAAGAACTGTTGGAATGGATTGTCGCTTGTGACGGAAAAATGAGCGGAGAAGGCACTGATAAATTTTTTGTATTTGCGAATAATAAAATCAGACAGACTCTGAAAGGATTAAAATGCCCCGGAAATTGCAGTTATGACTGGGGAACGAATATTTACACTTTAGGCATTTGGAAAGAAGTCGAACTGCATATTACCGACGATGTACGTATTGACTTTATTCAGGCTAAGGGACTTTTGAATGCAGATTACTCAAAAGGTACTGTGGATATCACCTTGGAATTAAACAGCAAAGAGCAGAAAAAAATTAAAGTAATTTCTACAATTATCTGTAACGGAACAGAAAAAGAAGAAACAGCAGAGTTTAGCGTTCCGGCAAATGACAGTAAAGTACATATGGCGATTGCTGTGGATCATCCGTCGTTATGGTGGCCGAATGGATATGGAGAACAGCCGCTGTATGATATTAAATCCAGAGTTTATGTGAACGGCGAGTGTAGTGATGAAATTGTAACCAGAATCGGTTTCCGAGATATTAAATGGGAAACAACCGAAGGCGCGCCGGAAGAACTGGAAAACAAATTCGGATTGGTGTTAAACGGAAAAAGAATCAGAACAATGGGGTCATGCTTGACCGTTCCGGATTTACTACATGGAAGAATCGGAACACGAGGTCGCTTTTTCGTGGAAATGGCAAAGGAATGTAACATGACTGCTTTGCGGCATCATGGCGGTCAGGTTATTATGCCGGATAATATGTATGATGCCTGTGATGAAATGGGAATCATGTTGTTGTTTGATTTTCCGATTGGAAACTGTTGTCTGGAAACAGACCAAGAGTTTTTAGATAATCTGGATGATACGATTCGAAATATCGTCAAGCAAATCCGAAATCATCCCAGTATTTTGGAATGGACCGGCGGCAATGAATTGGATTACTATTTTCAGCCTTCAGCAGACCGTGCAGGAGTAGAAGCGGAGCGTCATGCGGCAGAATCCGAAGATGATACTCGTATATTTCGTGATACTTGTCCGGTAGAAGGATCTCGTCATGCGCCGTGGGATTATAATGCTGATCTTCATTATCATTACTATAATTCGGATTTAAAAGATAACAAAGGTGTTTTGCCGTTAATGCGTTACGGAGAATTCGGTTGTCAAACTCCTTCTAATATTGAAGTATGGTATCGTGATTTCCCGGTTAAATCGCAATGGCCCTTAAATGAGGAAGACCCGACTCAATGGCGAAAAAATGCTTTGAATGCTGTGTTTGACACTGATTACTGGCTTCGCCCCTCAGTGATCGAACGATTCTTCGGTCAATTAGATGACTTGGAGATGACCATTAAAGGCGGGCAGTATCTTGCCGGAGAAGGAATCCGTTATGCAATTGACGCATTGCGCGCAAGGGGCAAGAAAATAGGCGGCTTTACCTCTTGGGATTACAATGAACCGTGGCCTAACGGGGCAGGAAGTTTTGTTATTGATTATGATGGTCGCCCGGTTATGATGTATCGCTTTATGCAGGAGGCACTTGAACCGATTGCGCTTCAACTGCGGTATGACAGTATCTTTTATTCCGCTTTTGAGGATAATTACGCTGTTTTGAGAATTGTCGGAGATGTTCCGCAACAAGTAGATGGTTTACACTGGAGCTGTATTCAGAGAGATCGTCGCGGCAATGTGTATGCAGAAAATTCCGGCATAACCTCCATCGACAATCAAGAAGTAAAAGAACTTTGTAAAATTAAAATCAATCCGCCGCAGAACATGTATTTTGGTCCTGCTTTTATTGAACTGACCTTAACAGATTCAAAGGGAAAACTGTTGACAAGAAGAGAATATATTTTCTGTCCCGAAGGGGTAAAAGCACCGTTGCGCTCTTTGGTGAAACGGGAAGGGCTGAATGATCATGAGTTTGGTATACCATATGTTACTACCGGTATTCGCGGTGCAGTTGTTTATGAGGCGAAGCTGGAAATAACTAATCAACAATATCAAGTGGATGATGAATATGAATATCTTTCGTTGACATTAAAAAATGCAGGAACTATGACGGCTTTGTTTGTGGAGATTCATCCACTATTGAATTATCGTACAGATTTAATTATCCGGGATAATTTTGTTTCTATTCCTCCGAACCAGGAACACACTTTGGTGGTAAAAGCGCATAAAGGCGGCGAGCTGACGCTGTTGCAAAATGGCTTTTATATTACCGGTTTTAATGCCGAAACGGTACAGGTTGCACCTTGTGCAGAAGTGCTTGCTTACATGGGACGGCGTGATAGTATTTCACGGGAGTACAAGGGATATTTTGAAAACGCTGCGCCGCAAACAACTGAGGTTGCAGCAGTCGGAGCAGAAATACCCGCTTCTGAAGTCGGTTATCTGTTAGAGGGGACAGCGATATTCTCTTTTGCATGCATTTCTAAAAAAGAGGCTCGTTTGAGAATTCATACAGCCGATAGCTCTAAGGAGGAATGTATTGTTGAACTGTCCTTAAACGGACAAAAAGCAGCAGATATTGTGATGGAAAGCGGTTATGGCGTTCAGAAAGAACAGCCGGATCATCTTGCTTGTCCGAAAGTATATGAGGTTGTACTTCCGGCAGAAATGTTTGAGCAGAATAACAAGCTTCAGATCCATGTTACTAAAGGATGGTTTACATGGGATTCTATGGATATTATTCAGCTGTAACTCTTTAATCAGGGTGTAACTGCCCTGCCTTTTGGCATCAGAAACAGACCCTGGTTGGAAATATGTTGATGAAAATAATTGTAAGAAAGGACGGTATAGACTATGAAACGAGTAAAATTTGTATCAGTGATTCTTTGTGCCACCATTTTTACAGCACTTTCCTCTGCCGCTTTAAGCGGTTGCTCCAAAGGCGGAGGGGAGTCTAAGGGAAAATATTTTGATCCGCCGATCACCTTGACTACTGACCGATGGTTAACAGGGGATCAGAGTGAGGAGGATTGGGATAACCTTCCTTATCAGACTTGGTGTCGTGAAAAATTGGGTATTATCTGGAAACCCGCTTTTGTAGCAGCGGATACACAGTCTCATAATGACACGTTGTTAATGCTGGCTGCATCACAGGATTTGCCCGATGTTTTGGCTGATGCAGGAGATTTGCTGCCGCAATTCTATCAGAGCGGAAATCTTCGAGTGGTTCAGGATGATATTCAACAATGGGGATCAGATTTAGTGAAATATCTCTGGTTGGAAGAGTTCCCGGCAAGAATGGGTGCGACGGCGTTTGGTAACAATTTAACCGAAGATGGAAAGTTTTATGCAATCCCTCACGTTTTGGATCCGTTGGAATCGGGTACTTATGAGAAACTCTTTATTCGTGCTGATATAGTTCAGGATTTAGGGTTTGAAAATCCGACTACCATTGAGGAATTAGAAAAAATCATGGCTGCATACAAAGCAAAAAATCCGAGCCAATATCCCTATCGTGCAGAAAAATCATTTTACGGTACCAGTTCGCAGGTGTTTTCTGCATTTGGAGTTTCTCCGGGATGGATTTATGACGTTGACGGAAGCGGCAACTATGTTTATGGATCTACCCAATCCGGTATGAAGCAAGCATTGACGAAATTCCGCGACTGGTATAAAAAAGGATATATCAGCCCCGGATTTGATAAAGTCGAGGCGAATGATTACAACAATGGTTTCATTAACGGGGACGGTTTAGTGTCTGCCGGAATGAACTGGTTTTCAAATTGGTCTCAAACGCAATTGTCTATGAACTTTGAAGATGCTGTTGTGGAACCGTTAGAATATTTTGAAGGTGTCGGGGGAATAGATTATAAGATTCGTACATGGATTCCGACCGGCTGGCCGGCTGCTGTTTCTAAAAACTGTAAATATCCGGAAGCGGTTATTTATGAGATGAACGAAATGATGGAATCCGGATTACGTAACGAAAAAGATTTAAGAGAAAAATTTGATTTTTCTTATCCGGAAACTGAAATTCAAGAGCCTACGAATCCGGAAGCAGTAGAAGCCGGTGAAGAAGATGCGAAATTTAATTATGCCGACAATGAAGTCGGACCGGGCTTTTTAAATGTGGGCAGAACAACTAATTCTCCCGGTTTGCATTTGTATTGCGACAACCGCGCAACTTCGTATAAGACCAATGTGCAAAAGGTAATGGATATTTTTCTTACCAATAACCGTGATGTTGAAGCAACACAAAATTCTCTGAGCGGTTCCACTAAGCAATGGTTTATCACTAAATGCGTAGAAACAACCAAAGGCTTCGGTCAATCGGAGGCAATCTATTCTATGCTGAAAAACAATCAGATTTTAGATGCAGCAGTGGAAAGCGGAAAAATTGAGCATATTTATTCGATTGCAAATTATAAAACTACCGTTACATCGGTGAAGGATAATTGGGATAAATTGTCTACGATGGAAATGAAATATGTATATGCCATAATCAAAGGTGAACGTCCTCTGGATGATTGGGATAAATTTATTTCCGAATGGAAAGCAAGCGGCGGAGATCAAATCTTAAAAGATGTTACCGCATATCAAAAGAGTAAGGTTGCTTGGAAAGCTGTAAAATAAAGTACAATTTTGTTTGATTTTTGGAGGAAGAATATATGAGAAAAAATCGAAGAAAAGCCATTATAAGTCTGCTGTTAGCAGTATCATGTATTCTTCCTTCCGGTTTATCCGTATTCTCGGAGGATTTATCAGAACGACCGCTGAAGGATAAATATACTCAAACGGAATCAAAAAATGAGTTAACCAACATAGATAATACTGTAAATTACACAGAAACTTTGGCGGAATATCAGAAGAAGGCTAAAGATTATGCCGGACAAACGTTATCTTTTGGTGTTGAACATATCAAAAACAGTGCAAAACCGATCCAATCAAGCTTAAAAGAGATTGGAAAGCCTGCGCAGAAATCTTTTGTTTGGAATGAAGATGTCGAGTGGATTGAATGGGAGATTGATGTCCCGGAGACGGCACTTTATAATATAGCTTTTACTTATCATTCTTATGGTGAAACCTTTCTGGAACCGACACGGGAGTTTTATTTGGACGGAAAAATACCATATACCGATCTGTCCAGTATCAGCTTTCGTTTGGGTTGGAAAGAAGAATCAGAACCGGTTATTAATAACATTAATGATGAAGTAGTTCCCACTGAAATTGAAAGTAAGCAATGGCATAGCGAACCTGTATGTGATACCGAGGGATATTATAGTGAACCCTTGCGCCTCTATTTGAATCAGGGAAAGCATGTCATCATGCTAAAATACATTACACAGCCCGTTGCATTATCGGCTATCTCTCTGCAAGCTCCGGAATCCTATCAAAGCTATGCTGAGGTGCTTGAACAATATCGGCAAGACAACTATAAAAATGCAACGCAACCCATTGAGTTTCAAGCAGAAACAAATGTGAGTGATAAAAATAGCGCCATGCTGCGTCGTGTACCGAATGATGATCCCTGTACACAGCCATATGAAGCGGGATACGTTCGATTAAATGCAATGGGCGATTTATATTGGCAAGACGGTGGTCAAAAAATTGAATGGAACTTTGAAGTTCGAGAAGCAGGCTTATACCGTATTGATATGCGAGTAGGGAATTGGTTTAATCAAGATCTGCCGGTAAACCGAAAGATAGAGATTGATGGAAAAGTTCCATTTCGGGAGTTTCTAAATTATAGTTTCTCATATGATAACGATTGGACTTATCACACGGTTCATACCGATAAAGGCGATCCATATCTTTTTTACTTTGAACCCGGAACCCATACGATAGCAATGACGGTCGTTTTGGGAAAATATGCAGATATTATTATGTCTTTATACGAAGATACCGATGCCTTAACGGATCTATTATTAGATATTACGTTGATTACAGGCAACAACCCCGATGTTAACTATGAATATAATTTGGAACGCAACATTAAAGATATTAAGCCGCGGCTCAAATCAATTATAGACAGTATTGATGAGAAAGTTGCTGTGTTGCGTGAGTTATCCGGCGGAAAAGAAGTGGCATCGATTAACTCCTTGCTTCAGGCAAGACAAGATTTGCAGGAATATTACGAGGATCCGGAGATTATTCCTAAAAAGCTGAGTGACATGTCAAATATGCAGGACAATTTTACGACTTGGTATGCAAGTTTTCAATCTCAGCCGTTAATTATTGATTATTTCGTTGTCAATACACCCGATGCGCCTGCAAGGAAAGTTACCAGTAATTTTTGGAAAAAGTTGGTTGCAACTTGCCGTAACTTTATGACTTCTTTTGTTAAGGATTATGACAGCATAGGTAAACTGTCAGATACCGATGGAAAGACGATCTTAGATGTATGGGTGTCAATGGGTACTGAGTCGGCAGATATTTTAAAAAATTTGTCAGATTCCGGTTTTACTCCTGACAGCAATATCGCTGTTAACATTAGTATATTACCGGCGGGACAGATGAACGCCGGAGCGGTTAACTCTCTGCAGTTGGCGATCATTTCCGGAAAAGCGCCCGATGTAGCGTTGGGTGTGGGTGCGGGAACACCGGTTGAGCTTGGCATCCGCGGAGCGGTTGCAGATATGTCCAAAATGGAAGGCTTTGAGGATGTAAAAAAGAACTATGTTGCGGAATGCTTTAATGCTAATACTTTTAATGACGGCGTATACGGAATTCCGGAAAGGATGGACTTCAGAGTACTTATTTACCGTACTGATATTTTTCAGACGCTGGGCTTATCAGTACCGGATACATGGGATGATGTGATTGATAAAACATTACCGGCACTGGCACAAAATCGGATGGAAATGTTTATTCCGCAGGATTATACCATGTTCCTGTTCCAGAATAACGGAGAATATTACAGTGAGGACGGCTTGTCAACGATGTTGGATACGCCGGAGGCCTATCAGGCATTTAAACAGTATGTTGAAATGTATACGGATTATGGCATCCCTGTTACGACTCAATTCTTCAATCGTTTCCGCGTGGGAACGATTCCGATTGGTGTAGGAAATATTAATGAGTATTTTTCATTGCTGTATGGTGCACCTGAAATCCTCGGAAAATGGCAAATTGCATTATTGCCGGGGGTGAAACAGGCGGATGGTAGTGTAAAACGATCGTTTGGTTCTACTGTTACCAGTTCTTCTGTTATCCTGTCAGGAGATAAAGAAGAAGCATCTTGGGAGTTCATGAAGTGGTGGACTTCTGTTGAAACACAAAGCCGTTTTGCGCAGAGTGTAGAAGCAAGAATTAACGTTGCTTCACGGGTAAATACGGCAAATAAAGAAGCGTTTAAGAGTTTGCCATGGATCACTAAGGACTTAAAAGTTATTGTAGCTTCGTGGGATCATATTAAAGAAGCAAAAGGCGTTTTAGGCGGTTATTATTTAGCACGTCATTTAAATAACGCATGGGCACGGCTTGTTGTAGAAAAGCAGAGTATTTCGGTACGAGACAGCTTGGAGCAGGCAATTGACGGCGTTACAAAAGAAATGCAATCCTACCAGAGTGAGTATCCAAATTTAGTTAGGGCAGCGGGTGAATAAATGAGAACACAATCCACTGAAAAAAAACGGCGAATCAAAAAACTAAACAGGGTGACGCCAAGTTTGGTGTTAACTTATATATTGGTAATTGCATTAATGCTTTTTTCTCTTTTGCCGATTATTTACACTTTTTCAACAGCATTTAAGCCAGTGAACGAGATTTTGTTGTTTCCACCGCGCTTTTTTGTAAAAAAGCCGACGCTTCAGAATTTTGCATCACTGCTTACGGCGCTGAGCAGCAGCACGGTACCGTTTACCAGATACATCTTTAACAGTATTGTGTCCACAGCAGGCACTACGCTAATCAGCGTTATTATTTGTGTCATGGGTACATATGGTCTGGTTGTTCATAAACCAAAAGGCGGTAAAATTATTACTAATTTAGTTATTTCCGCATTAATGTTTTCACCTTATATCCTGCAAATTCCCAATTATTTGGTCGTGGTGAAATCAGGGCTTTATAATAACTTTTGGGCATTAATTTTGCCTAATGTAGCGGTTGCATATAATTTCTTTCTGTTGCAAAATTTTATGGGTCAGATTCCGTTGCCTTTAATAGAAGCGGCAAGGTTAGACGGTGCGGGTGAAATTAAAATATGCGCACGCATTGTTTCACCGATGTTGCGTCCCGCAATTGCGACGTTGGTTGTGCTGACTTTTGTCAGAAGCTGGAATGATTCCTTTTCACCGTTGGTGTTTATTTCCAGTCAGGCAAAGAAAACATTGCCGCTTGCTATGACTACTATATCCGGCGGATTGGCAGTCGCAGATTTAGGGCGTGCAGGAGCGACAATGGCAGCAGCATTTTTAACGACACTTCCGCCGATTATCGTATTCTTATGCATGCAAAAGCAGGTTATGCAAACAATGGCACATTCCGGTATTAAATAGCAAAACACTGGAAGCTGAGAAGATACTGAGGTTTATAATGGCAGACACGGGGGAAAAGCAAAAAATGAGTAAAATGAAAAAACAATATTTAAAAGCGGGTATATCTGCCGTTGCTGTTGTTTGCTGTGCTGTCATGCTGACTTTGCCGGCAATAGCTGCGACCGTAGAAACAGATACCATTGTGGCAGACAATGGTAATGGAGTTCAGCCCATTCCCAAAACGTATGTACTAAAAGACACGATTTTTTATCTTGGTGATGATTACGGATTAATGAGCGAACCGCAGGATTTGTTTATAGGGAAAAATAACCGTTTGTATGTTGCAGATACCGGAAATAATCGTATTTTAGAGTTTGATGAGCATTATCAAGTTAAGGGTGTATACAACAATGAGACTGAAAAAATTTTTTCGGCACCGCAAGGTGTGTTTGTAGATGAGGATGATGCTGTTTTTGTAGCGGATACCGGAAACAACAGAATTGTTAAATTATCCAAGACGGGAAAGTTTGTTGAGGAATATAAAAAGCCCGTTTCCGATCTTTTATCTTCGGATGATGCATTTAATCCTACAAAAGTGGCAGTTAGTCCTACCGGATATTTATATGCTATCAAGCATCAGTGGATTATGCAAATGGATGCCAATAACGATTTTCGCGGTTATATTACTGCAACAGAAGTAGGATTTGACTTTATTGAATGGGTAAAAAAGCTATTTGCAAATGAAACGCAAAAAAAGAATATGCAAAAACGAGAACCTTCTTCTTGTTTGTCATTTGACATGAATGAAAACGGTGTTTTATATATTACGACGGTTGATTCGACCGGGCAATTGAAGAAAATTAACACGATCGGCAATAACATTTATCCAAAGAAAGATATGTTTGGGTATCAAGTAGATATCGGGGTATCAGAGCTGAAAAGTCCGCAATTTTCCGACGTGGCTGTTTCGGCAGATGAAACGATTTTTATGTTGGAAGCATGGGAAGGTAAAGTCCATATCTATGACAAAGAAGGTCAAAATTTAGCAATCTTCGGCGGTCTTGGTGAAGGAGAAGATCAATTTGCCGCACCGGTTGCTTTGGACGTTGACAGAGACGGTAACATATATGTCCTGGATAAAACTGGAAATTGTGTTAAGGTTTTCGAACCAACTGAGTTTATCAGCACTGTTTATCAGGCAATTGATTTATACTCCGCCGGTAATTATGAAGAAGCAATGGGCTATTGGCGGAAAATCAGTGAGTTCGATGTCAATTATCATCTTGCAAACAAAGGAATCGCTCAAACTTATTTAAAACAGAAAAACTGGAAAAAAGCGATGGAATATTTTGAGTTGTCAGGTGATAAGGAGAATTACAGCAAGGCTTTTGTGGGTTATCGTCAACAGATGCTGGAAGAGCATTTTACCATTATTGTCATTGCCGCGGTCGTTATTGTGGCAATTATTATTGTACTGTTGAAACTGTTACTTAAGCTCATTCAGAGAATTATCGTAAAATACCATAAGTATGTGTAAGGGGTATAAAAATGGAATTGTTAAAGCTCTCGGTGTGCATGATTCGGCATCCGGCAGATACTTTGAAAGCAATCAAAGCGCATCGTTCTAATATGAGCATTATTCCGATGTTGGTTCTATTGCTTTTAGTAGTGGCAACACGGTTTGCTTCCCTGTTTATTATTCACTATCCATTTCAACAGACAGCGGTCAGTGATATTAATTTTTTTCTGGAAGGTGCAATTTATACAGTTCCGGTGTTGACTTGGGGAATAGCGTTTTTTGCCATGACTTCTATTATGGACGGGGAAACCACCCTGAAAGAATCGCTAACCTCGGCATCGTTTTGCATGGTTCCGTTGATTCTAATGCAGATTCCTTTTGCGTTGCTTACTCGGATTATGTCTTTGGATGAAACATTCTTTTATGATTTGATTCAGATTGCTATGTGGGCATGGGTTCTGCTTTTGTTTGTAATGAGCGTGAAAGTGATGAACGATTATTCTCTTTCTAAGACTATTTGGATTTGCATTTTGAATTTACTGTCAATTGCTCTGATATGGGCGATTGTATTGCTGGTATATGCACTTGCCAGTCAATTGTTTCAGTTTATTGCCGGAATGATTAAAGAAATACGGTACGCATTGTTTAAAAGCTGATTTAAAGGGACTCAAAGCGAGAAAGGAGAACACGCAGAAATGTTTCAAAAATGCAAAAAAGCGACAGCTTTATTTGTCGCATCAATATTAACGGTCGCTTTTGTTCAAGTATCTGCTTTGGCTCAACCGGCTAATGATACGGCAATGCAGCTCAAAGTAAAAAATGATCAGCTTGCGCTGTATTTAAGCAGCGATAACAGCAAATTAGAATTAAAAGATTTGTCTACCGGATATATTTGGAAATCATACGTGTCAGAGGATCAGTTGACAGAATCTCCAAACAAGCAGTGGAGAAATACGATCAATTCTATTTGCTTAGTAGAATATGCTTCTGCAAAGGACAGTAAAGGCAATGCACAGACGGCACGATCTAATGAATATTTGAATTATATTACCAGTGATACTGCCGAAAACAGTGTAACGATGCATTTTAATTTTAATAAGTTGTCGATTAAGTTTGACGTGGTATTTACGCTGGAGAAAAGTTCCATGGTTGTAAGTGTTCCGGAAAATAGTATCGAAGAAACTACCACTAAAAATAAGTTGGTTTCGATATCCGTTTTGCCCTTTTTCGGAGCAACTTTTGATAGAGATGAAGGATATTACTTGTATCCAAACGGCAGCGGCGAGATATTTGAGTTTAAAGAACAAAAGTATCGCCAAAACGCTTTAAAAGAATATGTCATTCCTTATTACGGAAACAGTAAAGTTGAAATGGAATCGTTACTGAAAGACGATGGCTTTCATGCGATGTTACCGGCATACGGTGTGAAAGTTGGGAATTCTGCTTTTGCCAATCTGATCACACAAGGAGCATATGATGCACAGCTGCACGTTGTCCCGAGCGGTGTGTCAGTTGGGGTGAATCGCATCTATAACACTTTTTTATACCGTCAGGCGTATAGCATTACTGGTTCTAAAATATCTGCTTCCGGTAAAGATAAGGAAAAAAATCTCGGTACTATTTTTGAAGCACAGCGGGTTTCCGGTGATAGAAGTACCACCTATTTTTTCTTAAAAAATGCGCAGGCTGATTACAGCGGAATGGCAAATGTAGTAAGAGATGAACTTCAGAAAAATGGCAGTCTTAAGAAGAATCTTGTATCGACTGTGCAAACACCGATGACATTGGATCTGATCGGCGGAGTTACTAAGAAAAGCTTTTTGTTTACTAATTTCATTGCTATGACTACTTTTTCGGAAGCTACCGATATTGTACAGGATTTGTTGGATAACGGAGTAGAAAACTTAAATGTTACTTACAACGGATGGAGCAAAAATGGAATTGCAAAATCTCCTTCTCATTATAAGGCGGCTTTTAAACTGGGTGGTAAAAGCGGATTGAAGAAGTTTTCAGCTTTTTGTGAAGAGCGGTCTATTCCGATGAATTTGAAAGTAAATTTTGTAAATGCGGTAAAAGGGAAAGGGGCTTTTTCTCTTAATCAAGACACGCTTCGAGATCCTAACGGATACATGTATACGAACAGTGATGGGAGTAATTACTTACTTCGACCTATAAAAATATCGGAACGAAATAATAAGCTGTTACGATATTTGAATGGTATTTTTGCGGGCGTTACTTATGATAAATTAGGAAGCTATCTGTTCAAGGACAAAACGAATAACGATTTTTCGAGAGAAAAGAGCGCAGAAATTTTTGGACAGGTTGCATCTGCAGGCAATACCGATTCCGTACGCGCACAAGCAACAGGCGGAAATCTTTATTTGCTGAAAGATGTTAACATGGTGCGGGATATTCCCGGAAAAGCGAAAGCTATTTCTTTATCAGACCGGTCGGTGCCGTTTTATCAAATGGTTGTGCATGGTTTTGTCAATTATACCGGTACTCCGATTAATTTGTTTTATAATACCACACAACAAAAGCTGGAAATGATTGAATACGGTTTTGTTCCTTATTATGAAATTACAGGTCAAAGCCCACGCAAACTGAAGGATACCGATTATGATTATTTGTTTACCTCAGAGTATGCACAATGGAAATCTGACATATTAGAAACGGCGAAGGAATTTAAACCGCTGTCAGAATTTTACGGAGCAAATATTGTGAAACATGAGGCTGTTAGTGAAACGCTTGCGGCAGTAACATATTCTAACAACAAAACAATTGTAGTCAATTATGATGAAACTGATGCAATTTATCAGGGTGTCACAATTCCTAAAGAATCATTTCAAATTATCAGCAAAGAAGAATAAGTTTGAAGGAAATGTATCACATTCCTTTCAAACTTGAAGGTTTGTGCTTTGCGGTATCATGTTTGCCAGAAGTTCGACATAGTTGAGATCGGCACAAACTTCTAAAGAAAGGTATGGTCACAAAAATGCGCAAAAAGAATCAAACCCATCAGCGAAATACCCGCGAAGCGTATATTTTTATTACTCCGCTGATTATCGGTACGGCTGTTTTTTTCCTTTTTCCGCTTTGCTTTTCTATCTTTATCAGTTTGGGCGAATATGAACTGAAACAAGGCGGAAATATGTATACTTTTTTCGGATTGAAAAATTATACAGATGCTTTTTTATTGGATAAGGATTTTACTCCCAATTTTTTGGCAGTGGTTAAGGATAGCTTTTTAAATATTCCGTTAGTTGTAGTGTTTTCACTGATTATTGCAATATTGTTAAATAAAAAGTTTCGCGGCAAAGGCTTTTTCCGTACTTTGTTTTTCCTGCCGTTTTTATTGGGAACCGGATATGTTATGCGTCAATTGCTTGGGATGGATGTCGGTCAAGACGCGATGAATATGGCGCGCGGGATTATTCTTCCTGCAGAGGTGCAGCAATATCTTGGCAGTTTTATTTCGGGCTTGGCGGATGGTTTTTTAAGCAGAATTACCATGGTATTTTGGAAATCCGGCGTACCGATCATCCTGTTTTTATCTGGTTTGCAGAGTATTAATAAGTCGTTGTATGAATCTGCATCGGTGGACGGTGCAACTGAATGGGAAATGATGTGGAAAATTACGATACCGATGATTTCGCAGGTAACCCTTTTGGTAACTGTATATACCGTCATTGAGTCCTTCTCTGACCCCAGTAATCCAATGGTTGATTTTTTCTATAATTTGGCGTTTAAAGAACAGAGATTTTCATATAGTGCGGCGTTAAGCTGGATTTATTTTGTATTTATTCTATTGTTAGTAGGATTGATATTCTTTGCTGCGCGTTTTGTGACTTATAGTGAACGGGATTCGTAGCCCGTTTGAAAAATCCTACAGAAACGGTTGGGTGATAACTTTTATGAGGACTTCCAAATGGGCGAGAATCCTGCAGGTGATTAAGCAGAAAAAATATAGCTTTATGATTCGGGTAGCACTGTATATCTTTTTAAGTGTGGTAGCATTTGTGTTTGTTTATCCATTCCTTTATATGCTCTTTACTTCAGTTAAATCGCTAAAGGATTTAAACGATATCAGTGTGGATTGGATTCCGCGTGAGTTTTACTTTTATAATTATGTAAGAGCATTTGATCTGTTAAATTATTTTCAGCATTTTGGAATCTCCACTTTTTTGACTGTTGTTAGTATCGGAATAAAATCAATTTGCTGTTCTTTTATTGCATATGGTCTTTCTCGATACAATTTTCCGGGGAAAAACTTTTGGTTTGGAATCGTTATTTTATCTATCATTGTTCCGACACAAACGATTATTCTTCCACAGTATTTGGAGTTTGCCGCGATTAAATGGACGGGCAGTTATTTGCCGATTTTAATCCCTCAGTTGTTTGGATTTGGACTAAAAGGCGGCTTGTTTATCTTCATCTATCGGCAGTTTTTCATGAATCTGCCTAAGACTTTGGAAGAGGCGGCAAGGCTGGATGGATGCGGGGCAGTATCAACTTATTGGAAAATTGCATTGCCGGCAACAGGTACATCAACTTTGGTTACAGCGGTATTGGCGATGGTGTGGCATTGGAACGATTATTATGAGCCTGCAATTTATTTGCAGTCTGAAAAGCTTTGGCCTTTACCGGCAATGCTGCCGAAGATTTATGCAATGTATCAAACTTACTTCAGCGGGAATTTCAATCTGGGATCCATTCAGCCGTCTTTGTTAGAAAAGCAAATTGTAACCGAAGGAACGGTCATGGCGGCAACTGTGCTGGTTATTTTACCGATTATTATTGCCTATGCGTTTTTGCAAAAGCGATTTATTCAAGGTATTGAGCGTAGCGGCTTGGTAGAATAGGAGAAATACGATGATAAAGAAAAAGCATGCTTTCCGACAAAATTCTACGGTAATCGGATATGCCTTTTTGGCACCTTTTTTGATTCTGTTTTTCGTTTTTGTGGTGATTCCTGTTATCATTGCAATCGGTATGAGTTTAACAAGCTATGATATGGTTAATCCGCCGACCTTTGTTGGATTGAATAACTTTAAGCGTTTGTTAATTAAAGATGATGTATTTATGCTTTCGGTAAAAAATACGTTTATCTTTGCGTTGTTTATCGGCCCGATTGGATATATTGTCAGCTTTTTGATGGCATGGGTATTGGGAAATCTAAAAGCCAGATCTCTTTTTTCGATGTCTTTTTATATCCCGTCTATTGTTAGTACGGTAGCAATTACAACGGTTTGGTTATTTATCTTTTCCAATGATCGAATGGGTTTGGTTAATAATATGCTTATGACAGTGGGATTGATTGATGAGCCGATTCTTTGGACACAAAACGGACAGTACATTTTTATTGCGGTCATCATCATTTCTGTCTGGATGAGTATGGGCAACGGTTTCTTGGTCTTTTTGGCAGGCTTGCAGGGACTGCCGACAGAGGTTTACGAATCCGCCCGAATAGATGGTGTGAAAAACAAATGGCAGGAGCTGTGGTATATTACTCTGCCGCTCATGAAGCCGCAATTATTATTCGGTTCCATTAACTCCATCGTGGCATCTTTCGGAGTATTTGATGTAGTTTATCAGTTTGCCGGGATGCCTACGCCGAATTATTCGGCACATACAATCGTAGCACATCTGTATGACTATGCCTTTTTACGTTTTCAGATGGGTTATGCCTCTGCGGTTGCAGTTGTATTGTTTGTCATAACCTTTTCCCTTGGAAGAGTGTGTATGAGAGTATTTCGTTCCGATGATGAATAAAGGAGAGGTGAATGTTTTGAAACTACCGGAAAAAGTCCCTATGTTGGGGAAAATGATGAAAACAAAGTGGTTGCTTGGCATTATTTCAGCCCTGCTAGCTATTGCAATCGGTTTGACAGTCTTTCTATTCTGGCCGCGAAGTCAGAAAGTGTACACAGACACTTTGGAAACAGTTTTGGATAAAATTTACACAACAACGACCTATTATGACGCGTTGTACCCAAACGGCAATAACGGCGGTAGCAGTGGCGGTAACGGTAACAGCGGGGAGAATGGAGGTGGCAGTGTGAGCAGCAACGGAGAAACATCAGAAACAGAAATCAAAAATGCTGTATACAAAGCAGATGATAGCTATTTCCGATTGGGCAGCAGCTTTCTGGAAGACGGATACGGGGCAGCGCATACGGCGTTGAATCCATACAGTGCATTGCAAACCTATTCTATTGATGTTAAGGTCGAAGGCGACGTGGCGTATATTATCGTTGACGGACAAAAGGTTGAGTTTGTTAAGGATAATAATGGCAATTATGTAATGAAAACCTATGTGAAGAAAAATGGAAACTGGACCGTTTTCTTTGATGCCGGAATGCCGATTATTCAGGGAGATGCCTTTAATGCTTATCCGACAAGTGCAACGATTGTAACAAACACTGCGGATAAAAAAGTGCTGAAATTGAGCGGCACTGCTAGTAAAGGATATTATTTTGAATATTTGTTAACGGTAGAAAAAAGCAATCCAAACGTTCATTTTGAGATTACCAGCAAATTAACTGCGGACTTGGCTTTAAATGGGAAACAACCGCTTATTATGTTGTGGAAAAACGGAACGGACGCGAATAAACTTTCCATTAATCAGGAAGTTCCGAATTATCAGACGGTAGATGATACTGTTTATTGGAAAAGCGGCTTTCCGGCTACTTATATGTATACCGATGGTATGGAGTCCGGTATTTATTTTAACATGACTCCGATGACATGGTATTCCATGAACGGTGGAGTCAAAAGATTTAACGTTTCTCAGACAAGAACCGTTGAACGCGACGGCAAAACAGGTTGCGGTCTGGATATCCGCGGTGCACAGTCAACTGCAACAATTAAAGCGGGAGACATGGTGGTTGATTTTTATTTGTTCGCTAACGGAGATGTAAAAAAGCCTACTAAGTTAGAAGCACTCAATAAATTAGTAGAGAATTTCGGTACAACGCTCCCGTCTTTTGCAGAGCAGCCGAAAAACTATGTAGACGCAACCAAAACCACCTATAAAGATTATGTACAGCAAATTACTAAAAATTTGTTGGTTGATGGGGTAACTTATCAGGTACAGAGTACACGTTCTCAGACAGATGAGGGCGTAATCGGCTGGACAGACGGTCCGGTATTTACCAATCGTCTCATTGACCGTATTTTACAACGTCCCGGATATGCGATAGGATGCAGCCCTTCCGGCACCGGCCCAGCTGTGTCTGATAAGATTTACGGAGACTGGAACTGTAATGCAAACACTATTATTCCATGGATTGCATATAACAGACTTAATACAAATCCGCTGCATAAACGTTTTTTGCAGTTTGGATTGGATAGCATGAACCTGTATTTTGACAGACAGGCAAGGTTAATTCGAAGCTTTGAAGCATACGACGGATATGCGGGCAGCGGTAAGGAATTTACTTTCCAAAATTACTTTTTCCAACATAGTACTCTGTGGGCATCCAATATGGTGGATCAGGCAGATTATGATCCGGCATTAAACGGAAAATTTTTGATGTCTACCCAAGGCATGCAAACCATTGCACACAATGTAGATTATGTATTCCCGCAATTGATGGATATAAAAACGATGTCTGCGGCAGAAAGTATTGACGAAAAGGAACTTGGTGTGACCCGTGAAGTATGGGGCGGTGCAACCTATGCTTATAATATGTGCCTTGCTTATGATCAGACGGGTAACAAAACCTTTATGAGTGAAGCAAAAACCGCAATAGACAAATTGTTCAACAATATGTCTTTCTATGTTAACGATTTGAAGCAAAAACTTTATACCGATCCCTATGATTTCCCGATAAATGAAGTCAGTACTGCGCCCTGGGGTGTTGCGGCATGTCAATTGTTGTATCGTTATACAGGTGATGCAAAATACCTGCAATATTCTAAGGATATTCGAAACATGACCCTGCGGATGATGAATTGGTATGAAAGCGGATTGGCGGATGATCCAACTGATCAATCGGTAGCAAGCCTTGGTTTAATGCATGCATTTTCTAAAACAGATACCACTTGTAGCTGGGAAAATATTATGACCTATATGCCGATGATTACCGAGTTTAAAAATCTGGAGGTCGCTCCAGATAGCACCATGTTGAAGCTCTACAATATTTTCCGTTCCAATGCGTTCTATTTCATGGGTCCGTCATGGAATCCGGAGACGGTTTCAACTGCAAACAGATATACTGCGGGGCCGGCAGGTTATCTGGCAGTGGAAGATTATTATTCTGCAGAAACACCAACTCCGATGGGAAATTTTGGCCCGAATACATACATGTCTAATGCACCTATGTACTGTTATTTAATGTATGAAGCATATGCATCGGCATCTGATAAAGCAGTTATGGCGATGAATCTGGATATTGTGGATGCACAGCAAAAAATGACTTCCGGCATAGAACGCAATTATATTTTCTATAATGGAGCGGAACAGACGAAAAACTTTAAGATGACTTTTAAGGATTTGAATGCTAACGCACAATATCGCATGACCTTGATTGATTCTTCCGGCAAAGTTACCTCTAAAACAATAAAGGGCAGCGAATTGTTGGCAGGAGTATCCCATTCTTTGTCAGCACAGGATTATGTGAGAGTCAGTGTAAAATGCTTGGATACCCAAATTGTCTCTGATTTTGTCAATATGCAAAGAACGCAAAGAGCACTTTCTGCGGCATATGCGACAATTCAGGATCGGGGCGAAGTAGAGGAAAAACAGTATATTGAAAACCAGAAAAAAGCAGGCATAGATGAAAATGATATCAGCGTCAGCAGTATGACTTTCAGTTCTGTTCTTTCAAACTCTAAACAGTATTATGAAACGGCGCTTGAGCAATATAAAAAGCAAGAATATGCTAAAGCGTTACAGACATTGGGGAAAATTAAACTGTAATGGAATATCTCTATAACCGATTTACACATAACACTGTTTTATGTGTAAATCGGGTCAAAATGAAAGGAAGGATTAACTGGTATGAAAAAGATAGGCTGTTTTTTAACCGTGGCGGCATTGTCAATCTCTATGTTGGCTACACTGCCGTTTTCAGCAAGCGCGGCAAAAGCGGGGAAATGGATTAACAGAGAATATACAGCAGATAGATGCGAACCGTATCTTCCTCTGCAAAGAAACGGAATTGCTGTTCCGGGAGGCTTGACTTCTGACGGAGCCAGTAATGTCAGCGGTGTTATGTGGTCGAATCCAATCGGAAAGAAAAAGTTTAAAATTTCTTATGATTTTACGTGGAAGAGACCGGCAAGATTCACTACTTCTCAAATGAATGATTATTGTATGTTTTTTAGTTTTACTTATACTGATCCGAACGGAATGGTAAAATATAATTCCGGAGATCCCAGCGGAACCAATCTAACTCATTCATCTGCTGTGTTTCGGATTCATCCGAATCGCTTGATTTGTACCAAGGTTTCAGAAGGATACGGCGGAGCTCCGACTGACCCTGATGCCAATCCGAAAGAGAACGGAAAAGAAATTGCCAAGGTAACTAAAACTTCTCAAAACTTAACTTTGGCAGATAAGAAAAACGGTGCAATGCATTTTGTAATCGAGTGTACTGATGGTAAAAATGTAACCTGTACTATTAGTGATTCCAGCGGTAAAAAGTTGGCAGATGCTGCATATCAATTTGTCGACGGTTATTTTAATGATAGTACGCCTCGATATTTTGGTATTACTCAATTTAATGCTATAGTTTTTGAACTCGAAAACTTTAAAATTGAAGATTCAGATATTCCGGAGAGTATCGGTGCGGCGGGAGCTGGATCAAATGCGAATACTTCTTCCGGCGGCGGAGCAGCCAATAATGGAGGTGCCGCCAACAATGGCGGAACAGCTAATAATGGAGGCGCAACCAACAACGGCGGGACAACCAACAATGGAGGAACAACAAATAACGGCGGAACAGCTAACAATGATGGAACAGCAAATGACGGAGAATTGATTACAGGCGATGCAGAAATTACCGCTTCTACTGTCACGACCGAGAGCAATGTGGTCAAAACAATGACAACAACCAAAGAACGGGTAGAAAAAATACCGCTTAAGCTCAGTGTTCCATTAATTATTGCAATTATTGTGGTAGCTGGTTTGGCAATAGGTGCGATTGTAATTTTATTATTAGGTATCAAAAAGAGCGGAAAATCTGAATAAAGAAAGGCGGGTACAATATGGACATTGCAAAAAAAATAGTTGCGATGGGTGTCGCGGTGGTGTTGGCGACCAGCTCTGCTTTTGTCCCGATTTTTGCACAGAACAGCAGTACTGCAAGTACATCCGGTCAATGGATTCAGCGTGCGGTAGATAATCCGTATCATGAAAATGGAAACAATCTGCTTGCTATGGGCACCGGAGTGGATGTACAAAGCGGTGCGGGAGCTTATTACCGCACACCGCTCGGCAAGCAGGAGTTTGAAGCAGAGTTTGATTTAGAGTGGGATGATACAAACAATCCTACTGATAGCAGCGGTTCTTCTTATGAGGCAAATCGTATTGCAATGGTACTGGCAAAGGAACCGGTATATGAAAATACGGCGAACTTTTTAAGTGTACCAAACAATAGTATTTTTGTTCGAGGAACACATCTGGAAACTTATCAGGTAACAGACGGCAACGGATCCAGTATAACAGACGGAACTGCTGATTGCGGATCTGCATGGGCATTTGCAGGAAACGGTCCGATGCACGTTACAGTTGTTATGGCAGATCAAAAGATGACAGTAACTTTTACTTCTAAGGATGGCACTAAGAAAAAGGTTGCATGGATTTCTTATAGTTCTGAATTCGTGAACGGAGATGAGTTGTATTTCGGATTCATCAACGCAGGCGGCGCATTAAAGTATAATGTCAACAATTTCGCAATTACCGAGTCGGATCTTGCACCGGTCACAGAACAAGAGATAAAAGGTTGGAATATTCGTCCGATGGGCGGTGCTTTCCAGACAAACGATAATAATGATTTGCTTGGTCAATCCGCATGGGGCTGCGCGGCGGCATATTGGAAAGCGCCGATTGGTAATACCGGCTTTAAAGTTTCGTTTAATATGAAATGGACGAATGCAGACCAGGGAAGTGATGACTGGTTCACTCGTTTTGGATTGGCTAAAGAGCCTAGTTATCCGAATGGATTAGGGGAAACCACGATTTACGATATGAAAAACAGTATTCGTGTCAAATCCAACAAGCTGATTGTTTCCGAAGCAGATATGGATGAAGCTTATTATACAGCAGAAAGCGCTGCGGCAACAGTTGCTGACGGAATCGATCTTTCCACTGCGGATACGGTAAAAGGTGTTTATCAGCTGAAAGATAATGTTGTCAGTGTGACAATTACCGCTACGACCGGCGGCGTTGACAAGACAATGACAGCAAGCTTTACTTATAGTGATGCGTTCTTTAACGGAGACGATCTGTATTGGGGTGTAATGAATCACGGCGGAAGCATTGCTTTTGATATCACAAACCTTCAGTTTGAGGAAATCGACGGATCCGCCATTGCCGGTGATTGGTTGCAAAATCCCGTTGCTAAACCATATGTTGCCCAGAACAATCACTTGATTGCTATGGGTAGCGGTGTGGATGTGCAGGGCGGTGCCGGAGCTTATTATCGTTCCCCGCTCGGCAAAAAGGAATTTAAAGCAGAGTTTGATTTGGAGTGGGATGATACAAACAATCCTACCGACAGCAGCGGTTCTTCTTATGAGGCAAATCGTATTGCAATGGTACTGGCAAAGGAACCGGTATATGAAAATACGGCGAACTTTTTAAGTGTACCAAACAATAGTATTTTTGTTCGAGGAACACATCTGGAAACTTATCAGGTAACAGACGGCAACGGATCCAGTATAACAGACGGAACTGCTGATTGCGGATCTGCATGGGCATTTGCAGGAAACGGTCCGATGCACGTTACAGTTGTTATGGCAGATCAAAAGATGACAGTAACTTTTACTTCTAAGGATGGCACTAAGAAAAAGGTTGCATGGATTTCTTATAGTTCTGAATTCGTGAACGGAGATGAGTTGTATTTCGGATTCATCAACGCAGGCGGCGCATTAAAATACAATGTGAAAGATTTTCAGATAACCAAAACGGATTTGTACAGCGGTAATCAAGAAAATTACCAAGATGAGAATGGTTGGCGTGTAAGAATTGGAGAAGGTTTGAATTCTTACAGTACCGATACCAATCAGGCTTTATTGGGAAATTCTTCTTCCTCCGGAGCTGCTGCATTTTGGCAGAATGCCGTTGGATATAATCAGTTTAAAGCAGAGTTTGATTTGGAATGGGATTCCTCCAATCTGATTGAAGGAGAAGAAAATTATCTGGATAGTTTTCTGGCTGTTACGGTAACTAAGGATCCGGTGTTTAAAAAAGGAATTAATGCTTATGCTCCTGTGGGAAGTTTCCGCGTGACATCGAATCATATTCAGGCAGCGACTGATGATATGGACACATCGGTTTTGGCTCAGATGAGCAATACTGAGATGGTCGGCGGTATCGATTTGAGAACTGCGGGAACGGCAAAAGCCACCCTGGAACTGAATAATAGGACCATTAGCCTTACTCTGAAAACCGCGGATGGAAAATCGGCAACTGCAAGTTATAAATACACCGGTTCGTTCTTTAATCAGAAAAAGCTTTATGTAGGATTTTTCTCAAATGGAAACATTAAAATGAATATCAAGAATTTTAATGTTTCTGAGGATGATCTGGCAGGCGAGGGAGCAAGTGAGTCGATTGCTGTACCGGAAGGTTACACAAATGATTTTACAGGTACAGATTGGATTGTTAGAACCGGAGATGGCATTCAACAATTTGCAACCAATGCACAGGGAGAGTTGTATGCTTACGGGAACAACAATATTAACGGTGCTGTATGGTGGAATAAGCAACTGAGTACTGATGGATTTAAAGTAACTTTTGATATTGAATGGGCAAATGACAACCGAATTGAAAATCAAAATAATTATCTGGATAACTTCCTGTCGATTAATCTTTCAAAAGACCCTACCTTTATAGAAGGAACAGATCCGATTTCGCCGAAAGGAAGATTCCGGGTTGTTACTAATCATATTCAGGTAGTAGAAGATGACATGGATTCAAAATATCTGGATAAAAATGAAATCTTTACTCCGATTGTAGGCGGCATGAATCTTGCGGCGGCACCTACCACCTGTACGATTTTGTTGGAGGACGGCGTGTTTTTCCTGACTTTTGAACAAGAAGGAGTAGAACCGATGCAGGGTGGATATACTTACTCTCTTGATTACTTTGACGGTTCACCGCTCTATCTTGGTTTTAGTCAGAACGGCGATATGCTTTACAAGATTTCCAATTTGAAGTATGAAAAAACAGATGGAAATGTAAAAGAGTATCAGTATTTTACCGGATATGTTGGCGGATATTTTGAAAAAGTATACGGCGAATTTAAGGATGATTATAAAAAATATCTGGGATAAAGATTGATTCAAAAAAGTTTGAAAAATGGGATAGCCTGATTTCGGGATATCCCATTTTTCATAAAACGGTGGATTGGAGATAGGGTATGATAACAAAAAAAGAGAAGATACGCATTCAAGACCTGGGGAAAAGGATTGTGCAGGAGGCCGTATCTGATCGTCAAACGGAACGAATCACTCGGTATAAAAGCATTAATTCTTTACATCCGGTCAAACCTCCGATCGCTATCTACCCTCCGCCGCAGGCTATGGCAGATTTGATCCCGGAATCTGACCTTCAAACCAATGATCCGTTGATGAGAGAGCTGGAAAGTCGTTTTTTGCAGCATCTGATAGAGGCAGAACATTGGCAGACCGATCATCCTGTTACCGATGTTTTTTATACCGGCTTGTTTTTTCATGTGACAGATTGGATGCCGGAACACAAAACGGTTAGGATGAAATCTGATTTGACATCATCTGCCTTTGAGCCTTGTATTAAATCATATTCTGATTTGGAAAAGTTAATTCAGCCTCAGTTGATTGTTGATCATAGAGCAACGCAAGAACGTTTTGCACAGGTTTATGATGTTTTAGGAGATATCCTAGAGCTTCATCCGGGCACACCGTTTGGAATGACGTGCGGCTGGGGAGAAAGCATGATTGACCAATTAGCTGAAATGCGAGGATTGGAACAGCTTTATTATGATATGATAGATGCACCGGATTTTGTCCACGAGGCAATGCGTAAAATGACCGAGGGCAAACTCAACTTGCTGAAGCAATATGAAAGCGAGGGCGTGCTGTCGCTTAATAACGGCGGTCAGTTGATCGGTTCTTGCAGCTATCCGTTTTCGGATGAACTGCCGGGTAAGGATTATGACTGTGATCACATTACTCCGAAAAATCTTTGGGCTTTTTCTCATGCACAAGAATTTACCGGTGTTTCTCAGGAAATGTTGGAGGAGTTTGTATTACCGTATCAGGCTCAGATTACAGATCAATTTGGATTGTGCTCTTACGGATGCTGCGAACCGATTGATAAACAAGTAGATACAATTGCGAAATATATTAAAAATCTTCGTATTATATCTATCAGCCCATTCTGTGATTATGAGATGGTGGCGTCTAATCATCGGGGAAAATATGTGATGGCATGTAAATTGCATCCAGAATTTTTGATTAATTATGATCCTCAACGATTAGAAAATCATATAAAGCAGATTATGGAAAAGACGCAGGGATGTTGTGTGACATTAAATTTTGCAGAATTAACCTATTATGATGGAAATTCAAATGTTTACAGACAGGCGGCCGAGGTGATCCATAATGCAGTGGAAAAACATTGGCAATCTTAAGGAAAGGAAATTGAGATGACTTCTAAAGAGAGATTTCGTGCAGCAGTAGAGCACCGGCAAGTTGATCGCATACCATGCGATTTTTCTGCTACAGGAAATATGTATGAGATTTTGCGCAAGCATTATCAATTTACGGATTATGAACAGGTCCGAGAGCATTTTTGTGCTGACCTTAGGTTAGCTTTTCCGGTGTACAACAAAAAGAAATTAGATGATTATATTGATTCTGACGGCCTTAGAGTAGAAGAAACGATGTATGGATATCGACAAAAATGGTATCCTACCGGGGCGGAATGCTGTCCGATGAATCTGGATTTTCCGTGGGATTTTGCTGATAAAGCGGAGGATATTGTTTGTTTTGATTGGTTACGTGCAGATCACTTTGACTATGACTGTTTTAAACGTGAAGTTGATTCTTATCGTGATAAAGCAGTCGGTATTGGCGGACCGGGTATGTACCAATATTCTACCTTTATGCGCTCAGCAGAAAATCTTTATATGGATATGGCGTTAAATCCGGATTTGGCAAAAGCAATCTATAATAAATTCGTTGACTTTGAGCTTGAATATTATGAACGCCAGTTTATTGCGGCGGATGGACAAATTGACTATTTGCTTTGTAATGATGACTACGGAACACAAATTAGTATGTTATTCAGTGTACCGATGTGGCGGGATTTTTTCAAAGACAATACGAAAAAAATGGCGGATTTAGCTCACAAATATGGAGCATACTATATGCAGCATTCTTGCGGGGCAATACGTCCTATTATTCCAGAATTGATTGATTGCGGAGTAGATATTTTAAATCCGCTTCAAAAAGTGCAGGGGCTGGAGCCGGAAGGACTGCAAAAGGACTTCGGCGGTAAAATTGCATTTTGCGGGGGTATTGATACGCAGTGGCTGTTGCCCGGCGGCTCTCCACAAGAGGTGCAGGAAGAGTGTCGGCGATTTATAGATTGTTTGGGACAGAACGGCGGATATATTCTGGGCCCCAGTCAGGGATTGCAGACGGATGTACCCATAGAGAATGTTGAAGCACTTTATAATGTTTTACGGTAAATGGAAAGAATATTGTTATAGAAAACCGGCGGATACATCAACATCGATGTATCCGCCGGTTTTGTATGTTTGCTTTTTTCTCAGAGAAAGTAGTTTCGGTTCATTCATATTCCGAAAAATGAATAACAGCATGTTCTTGATATCTTTTTTCCAGTTGTACAATGGGACATGTCCCTTTGGGATAGGACAAATCGGCTTTGATTTTATCATCCTGTATATTGATTTCTGCGATGATATCTCCAAACGGAGTAGGGATGATCCCTTTTATATGCGGTATCCCGACAGGATATGGCGCAAAAGAGAAAGTTTGATATCCCGGAAAAATAGGTTGTATTCCTAATAGATATCCCGTTAAAAGATAGGCAACTGCGGTATCCGGATGGGAAGAATCACTCCACGCAAGGCCGTTTGATGTCCGTTGCTTACCATATGCCATGCATTCTGTGGTGGTGGCAGGACCCTTGCTGTCCAAGACGGCACTGATCCAATCAACAGAACAATTTCCCAAAAAGTCAATGCTTCCGGTAGAACCGGTTAAGATAGAATAAGCAATTTCGGCATGCTGATATTGAAAGCATCCTCGGATGAAGGAAGCTAAGGTTTTGCCGTATATAAATTCATCTTCGAGATGGGTCAGGCAGGCCGATACTGCTTTGTTTGCCAATTCATTCGGCAGTAATCCTACTGATAAAGCCATTGCATTAGACATAAAACAAAAAGAGGAATCTTTGATGCTTTTTTGCAGATAATTATCTTTGTTCCAAAGATGAGAAAGGATACCGTTTTTTAGTTGTTCGGCAATGGTTTGATAACGGCTTGCTTCTTCTTTATATCCTAGAGTATTGGCGATAAACGCCCCGTCAGCAAAGGCATGATAGACAATAATATTTGTATAGGAAAATTTTCCGATGTCATTCAGACAATGGTCCCATATTCCTTTGGATGTCTGATATCGTTGAAAAAACAGTCCGTCATTTTCGATATACTGCCATAGATAATCAAGACTTTTGGCTGCGGTATTCCAAAGTTTGTCAGCTGTGTCGCAATCATTTGTAAAGAGCAAATAATCTGCCAGTGAAGGTACAAACCAGGCGGAAAAAATATCTGATTCATAATAACCGTAATCTTCATCGGCAGGAGGACAAGTATCTTCCGGGTAACAAACAGCCCATATATAACCATTGGGAAGTTGATGCCTTGCCAGCATGAAAAGTGTTTCTTTCATATATGTTTGGTCTTGAAAAGCGTAATATGCATTTCTTCCTGCCCAATCCAAATCGCCGCTCCATGGCAGTCGATCTCTTTTGGCGCCGTCGGCTAGAAAAGGCTTTGAACGGGTAAATTCGTAATCTTCCAAATCACCTTTAAAACAATCTTCCAAATATATTTCAGTATTATGATATACTTTAACCGAATGAGCGAAAGCCCATTTTTCGACGGTTTGGCAAAATCCGATGGTACCTTTCTGATATTTAGAATCGGCAAAGGAAAGAACGGGAGTATCATTAATGTATACTGTGATATTACTTTGCTCCACGGTGGTTTTAATACGGTAAATCATGTTGCAGAAAATAGGAATATGTAATGTAACTCGCGGCGTTTGCTCATAATTAATCCCATTTTTGCGAATGAATGTTTGAAGCGAACCGTCTGTGTTTAAACGGAACAAATATCCGTTATCCGGATTCACTGCGCGTATCATCCATCCGATTCCTGAGGCACAATCCGGATTGCAAGCGATTTCACCCGAAAATTCGAAAGTATAATCCGTCCATTCCAATCCTTTTTTATAAATACCGGCTTCATTTCCTTTTGTCAATGCGCGTAAGGCGAGACGTCCGTCAATTGCTTCCCAACTGTGAGAATTGTTGATAGAAGCAATCTGCACGGTATAAGTGCTTGCATACCATAAACGGTTCAACCGTTCATCCGTTGATTCAAACAAACCGGCTGTTTCTGAAAGGTCGGAGGTGTAATAAATATAAAAATATTCTAATTCTACTTCAGTGTCTTGGGTATCTAACGTAATCATCACAAAGCGCTGCTGACCTTGAACCAGCGGATAAGAAAATATTCCGGTGCGGCAAATGGTGTATAACTCATAGCGATTTGGATTGGCGGGTAAGACCGGCAATTCTACGCCCAAATATTTACAGCTTCCGCGAGTAAAGTCACCTTGTTCACCATAAATATCATCAATGATATAATCATACCAGTCTGCATAAGCTATGCGTAAAACAGGAGTCCCTTTTTTAGCAGATACCCGAAAAACAGGATATCCTCCGGGAGAAGCTTCCCCTAAATCAATAATAAGACGAGGCTTTACTCCTCCGGCCGGATAAGCTAGACGAGTTGTCTTAGAGGATTCATTTAATATATTTTCCGGTTCAAAAACATTGTCGGTATAGCAATTGATTGCTTTTCCAAAGCAGTTTTTACAAGATGGCGTTATTACATAGGGGGAAAGCGCCATAAACAAATCAACACCTTTGATAGGAATATAATAATTGCAATGTAACTCTGCGCTTTTATAAATATTGAATTATCATTTATCACATTGCGCAGGAAACTATGATGCAACGAAAAAGGCATCTCCGTGCACAAACGGAGATACTGTCGGGGTTTTGGTTTAAACTGTCTAAATTCATACTGTTTTTATAATTACAATGATAGCATTTAACCAGAAATAAGAACACCACAAAAAGTAATAAATCGGGTGCAGAAAATAAGAAATTGGCAAAATTTGAAAAGACTGAATTTATTGACAAAATGATATTTTTAATGATATAATAACCAAGCTGAATATAAAAGTGCGATATTTTTTTACATAATTAAATGAATTTGTGAAATTATCATAAAATAGGAGGAAGGTAAATGGGGTTATTGAAGATCTCAAAATATTACAATCTGCAACCTTGATATTATTTTCTGTGGTTGAGTTGCTTTAGTCAAAACCGTTATAATATAATTAAACAAATAGCCCAAATGTTTTGGCGTTGCGACGATTTTTTGGTCAAAAACATATCACAAATAATAAATCGGAATTGAGGGATTGATTATGATGAGAAAGGTTTGTTCTGTTCTGGTGACTCTGAGCATGATGATGGCACTGTTAGTAAGCTGCGGAGGCGGCACAGGAGATACATCATCAAATACGGCAAGCGGCAATACCAATAATACGGACATGTTTAGTGAAACCATCAGAGATTTAGACGGCAAAACCATTAAGCTGGCAAGCTTTTGGGCTGATTGGACCGGAGGAGAGAGCGCTTCTGTTGAACAGCAAGAGTGCGCGAAGGCGCTTGAAGCGATTCAAAAGGATTACAATTGCAAAATCGAGTTAATCACACTTACTGATACCTACACGCAGGATATTAACACCGCTATTGCATCCGGAACGATATACGCAAATATTCTGGAAATGCAAAGCGAGCATTTGACTTTAGCAAGCGGCGGCAATTTAATGAATGTAAAAGAAATCAAAAACCTGGAGATCCAAAAGAACAAGTGGGATACCGATGCGGCACAAGCTACTTCTATCGGAGACAAGCAATATGGCGTTGGTTTCTTAATGCCCCAGCAACAGTCTACCAATCGTAATGTATTGGTGTTTAATAAAGAGTTGGTTAATCAATATAGCTTAGGCAATTTTTACGAAATGGTGCAAAAAGGCGAGTGGACCTTTGACAAGTTTACTTCTGTATGCCAGGATGTTGTAACTAAATCCAACGGCGCAGTACAGGGGATGATTGATCAATACGGTCAAGGTAATCATTTCATTTTTGCAAATGCCACCAGTCCTCTTGCGCTGAAAGACAATAAATATCAGTTTAACGGGATGGATGAAAAGGTATTGCGTGCGCTGCAATTTTTACAGGATTACAATAAAAAAGGTTTGTATGATATCAAAGACTATGTCGGAAAAGATTACGGCTTAACAGAGTCTAATGTATTTATGTCACGGAAAACCTTGTTTTTTAATACTGACTACTGGACTGTTCCGCAGATTTTTGCTTCGGGCATGCCGGATGATTACGGTGTTTTACCTTTCCCCAAGGGTCCGGATGCAGAAGATTATACTACCATCGTAACCAATTCACGCTATTTTAGCTTTATTAAAGGGGATCCGGATATTGAGGATGCAGCAACTATTATGGTGGCAATTGCCAATCGCTGTCATCTGACAAATGAGGAATGGATTCAAAAGCAGGCAGAAACTGCATTGCGCGATGATGAGTCCATTGAAATGCTGGAATTGATATTAAACAGTCCGTCTGCCAATACTTCTGCAAATTCTCCTCTGGGACTGGATTATATTGTGGCAACAAATGATGTTATCTATGATATGTCTAAGACTCCCAAACAAGCTATGGAAGGAATCGCAGAAGCTTGTCAGGCAAAAGTTGATGAGTATTACGGACAAAAATAAGAGAAGATTTACGGTTAATGAGAACGAGAGGTACAGGTGGTAGAATGAATAGTAAAAAGCGGATTCTTTGCGCTGTGATAGCTGCATTTTTGATATTCAGTCCATGCGCTCAGATGGCGGAGGCTGTTCAATCTGCTACGACTGACAAAGAAACATTAACGGCAACATCATCGGATAATAATTCTTCCTATTATTACTATCAGCAAAAATATGCGGATAAACCGTTTTGCAATCAGCAGATTTCTTTGGACGGAGGACAGTTCAGCAGTGCAGAGAATGTACAGGTCGCCGATTATGAAGGAGAAAAAAATGTAGCTATGACCGGCGAAACCGGCTCTGTGACCTATACTTTCTCCGTCCGGGAGGAAGGATTATATGCTGTTAATCTGAAATATATCCCCTTGGAAGGAAACGGGAATATTATTCAACGTGCGGTGTATATTGACGGAAACATATTGGTCAGCGAACTGAATTCCGTAGAATTTCCGCGTGTTTTTAAAGATGACAGTGAGATTTCCTCTGATGCACAAGGAAATGATATTCGTCCTTCCCAATCTGAGCAGCGTTTTTGGACCAAGCGTTACATCAAAGACAATTACGGATATTTCGGTGATCGGCTGTACTTTTATTTTTCCGCCGGAGAACACACTGTCAAGCTGGAAAGCTTACAGGAACCTATGGCAATCAGCAAAATTATTCTTGATTCACAAAAACCGGAAACCGATACCTATGAGTCATATCTGCAAACAGTAAAATCACAGGGAGCGGCAGAGGTCAGCGGTGTTTTAACGGACGGAATTTTAAGAATACAAGCGGAAAACACCCTGCAAAAATCGGATTTGAGTCTTTATCCGGTGAATGATATCTCTTCTTATAATACAATGCCTTATGATTACGCAAAGCAGAAATTAAATACAATCGGAGGCACTAAATGGCAGGATGTTGGACAATGGATCAGCTGGGAAGTTAATGTTCCGGCAACCGGACTTTATTATATAGGGTTTCGTTTTAAACAGAATTTTATTAAGCAATCTGTAAGAACACTCTACATAGACGACACACTACAGTTTGAGGAAGCCGCAGAAATCACCTTTCCGTTGGGAGATCGCTGGCAGCAGTGTCTGGCGGGCGGCAACACACCGTATTTGTTTTATTTTACCGCCGGCAAGCATGAAATCAAAATGGAGGTTTCCCTGGGTTCTTCCAGCCAGTATATTATTATGGCGGAGCAGGTGCTGAAGGATCTGAATGACGCTAACTGGCAATTGATGACTGTATTGGGAAGTTCTCCGGATACCAATCGGGATTATCAGTTGGATAAATATTTTCCTGAGGTGATAGAAAGTTTTAAATCTTCGGCAGCTACGCTTGAGAGTATTGTATCAGGATGGGAAGGTATGGTAGGTGAGCGCGATTCCAGCATTGCCGAAATGCAGCAGTTGGCTCAGATGCTTACGACCATGTCAAACGATCCGGACAAAATTGCAAAGATGTATTCTTATTTTAAGGATACTCTGACTTCGTTCAGTAATCTGATTGTATCAGTCAGACAACAGCCGCTGTTACTCGACTATCTGTATTTGTATGAGCCGGATATGGGAATACCGAAAGAGAAAACAAATTTTTTCATGACGCTGAAGTATGGATGCCTGCGGTTTTTCAGCTCATTTGTAAACGATTACAGTACACTTTCCGCCGCGGAGGGACAGTCTGATATCACAGTGTGGGTTGGTAATGGATTGTCCGGCGGACGTGATCAGGCACAGGCGTTAAATCAATTGATTTTGCAAACTTTTTCTTCCAATACCGGTATCAATGTCAATTTACAATTAGTTCCCCCGAACACGGTACTGACGGCGAGTATTGCGAATAAGGGCCCGGACATTGCGCTGCAGGTAAGCGCTTCCGATCCGGTCAATTACGCAATGCGGGGAGCGGCAGAGGATTTATCCGGTTATGACGGATTTGATACGGTTTGTCAAAATTTCAATCAAAACAGTTTGACCGCTTTTCAGTATCAGGGAGGCGTTTATGCACTTCCTGAAACGATGAGCTTCCCGATGTTGTTTTATCGGAAAGACATTCTTCAAAAGCTGGGTATAGATATTAACGATATCAAAACATGGGATGACGTTATTAAAATTTTACCGGTCATTCAGTCAAATAATATGAATTTCGGGTTGCCGGCTTTTTCATCTGTCACTGTAAGTACCGCGCCTAACACTTATTTTATGTTCTTGTATCAGGACGGCGGTCAAATTTACATAGACGGAGGCAAGGCAATTAATCTGGATGATAAGGTCAGTTTGGATGCGTTTTATTATTATATGCGCTTCTATACCAGTTACGGATTGCCGTTTATTTACAATTTTGAAACGCGCTTCCGTACCGGTGAAATACCGATCGGCATATCCGATTATACCACCTATAACTTGCTGCAGATTTCTGCGCCGGAGATACAGGGGTTGTGGGGAATGACCACAGTTCCGGGCGTGAAACAGGCGGACGGAACCGTTAATACAACCGTTCCGGTCAGCGTATCGGGCTGCGTTATGATGAAAACGGCGCAGGAAAAAGAAAAATGCTGGGAATTTTTAAAATGGTGGGTTTCGGAAGACACGCAGTATAGTTTTGGCAAGGAGCTGGAAAGCGTTATGGGTGTGGGCGCCCGTTATAACACCGCAAACCTCAAGGCATTGAATCGTTTGCCTTGGAATGCCGCCGATCGTACCGTCTTGCAGAAGCAGATGAATGCCCTGAAAGGAATTCCGGAAGTTCCGGGCGGGTATATTGTTGCAAGAAATATTGATTTTGCGGTTAAGTCGGTATATAACACCAATGTTGATGCAAGAAACAAATTGCTTTCTTATATTGACAGCATTAATGAAGAACTTACTTCCAAACGTCAGGAATTTCATCTTGACGATTAGAGCAAGGATAAGCCGGCAGAGCATGGAAATGAAATCCTGTACGAAACAGAAAGGTATGAGGTCGCGATGAAAGAAAAAGCCAAACAACAGATAAAGCTGGGCATATCTCTCCAGCTGCGTCAAATGAAAAAGCATCGGACGCATTACTTAATGATGCTGCCATATGCTCTTTTGTTTGCGACCTTTACGCTGGCGCCGGTCGTCATCGCAATCGTATTCAGCTTTACGTCATTTAATATTTTTGAACCACCTTCTTTTGTCGGATTTCATAACTATTTCAAACTGTTTTTAAGCGATGACATTTTCATGATTGCGGTAAAAAACACTTTAATGTTTGCGGTCATTATAGGACCGGTCAGCTATATGATGGCATTGATGCTTGCATGGATGATTAACGATCTTTCCCGTCCTTTGAGAGTTACTTTTACGGTGCTGTTTTACGCACCGTCTTTGTCAGGCGGTATGACGGTAATATGGAATTATTTGTTTACCGGCGATGCAAAAGGCTTTATAAACGGTCAGTTGATGAAACTGGGATTGATACAATCTCCGATCAATTTTTTGCAGGATGCAAAATATATGGCAGGCATTATGATTATCATTTTGCTGTGGATGAGCTTGGGCGCAACCTTTCTGTCCTTTATCGCAGGTTTGCAGGGAGTGGATAAACAATATTATGAAGCGGGTGCTTTAGACGGCATAAAAAACCGCTGGCAGGAATTATGGTTTATTACGCTGCCGATGATGAAACCGCAATTGCTGTTCGGCGCGGTTATGAATATTACCAGCGCTTTCGGCATCGGTGACGTTATCACCCAAACAGTAGGGTTCCCGAGCGTTGATTACGCGGTACATACGATGATGAATCATTTGAGCGACTATGGCTCTATTCGCTATGAAATGGGATATGCGTGCGCGATTGCAACAATTTTGTTTGCTATGATGATTTTGTCAAACAAGGCGGTTCAAAGAATGATAAGGAAAGTGGGAGAATAACATATGGCAATGAGAAAATCCAAGGTTTCACGATCGTTGTCCGGTGATATTATCCTGATTTTGTTTTTAATATTACTTGCAAGTTTTATGGTGCTGCCGGTTGTATATGCGATTTCTACTTCATTGAAGCCCAATAGTGAGTTGTGGCTGTTTCCTCCCCGGTTTATTGTAAGAAAGCCCACATTAAAGAATTATACGGGTTTGTTTGAGATTATGAGTACCTCTTGGGTACCGTTTTCCCGTTATATTTTTAATACGGTTTTTATTACTGTGGTAGGGTGTGTCGGACATATTATTATTTCTTCTCTATGCGCTTATCCGATTTCAAAATACAAATTCCCGGGATCCCAGGGCTTTTTTAATCTTGTTCAGGCTTCCTTGATGTTCAGCACGGCAGTAACGGCAATACCGGCTTTTATTATCATGTCCAAGATTCATCTGGTCGACAGCTATGGGGCGTTGATTTTACCGGCAATGGGGCTGCCTCTGGGATTGTTTTTAATGAAACAGTTTATGGAGCAAACCGTACATCCGGCGGTATTAGAGAGCGCAGATATAGACGGTGCCGGAGAAATGCGGAAATTTTTTCGGATTGTTATGCCGATGGTACGACCGGCTTGGTTGACTTTGGCTATTTTTTCGATACAATCGCTTTGGACAATCGGAAATACGCCCTATATTTACAGTGAGGAACTGAAAACACTGTCCTATGCAATGTCACAGGTTGCTGCGGCGGGAATTTCCAGACAGGGAATCGGCGCGGCAGTCTCGATTGTGATGTTTGCGGTTCCGCTGTTGTTCTTTATTATTACTCAGTCCAATATTGTGGAAACCATGTCGGCTTCCGGCATGAAGGATTAAAGACAATCGCTGCAAATGAAACAGAAGTACATAATTTGATTTTCAAACCCGAAGAAAGCTTGCGAAAGGAATGGTATAGCGATGAGAAGATTCGGTGATATTGTCTCATGCGTCAGAAAAAAAGCGTTGATAGTTTTTCTGTGTGTGTGCGTATTGCTGCAAACAGGAGGGTTGCCGGCAATGGCTGCAGAAGGCAACCGCACCTATTTGTACAACGGCTCCGGAACGGACGCGCTGTCTCCTGATGCTTATACCTTTTTAAAGTCGGTTCCTTTGGCGGATGCAAATAAAAAGAGCGCATCAAATCCTCAGGATTTGATGATTACCAAAAACGGAATGTGTTATGTACTGGATACTGACAATAATCGGCTGTTGATTTATGATAAGAATTTTTCTTTACGGAAAGTATTGGAGACGTTTACAGACAGTGACGGCAATGCACTGACTTTAAATAAGCCGGAGGGTATTTACGCAGAAGAAGACGGGACAATTCTGATTGCTGATACACAGAACAATCGCGTTCTTCGCTCTGATTCTAACGGAAAAGTAAGCCGGATCATATTAAAACCGCAGGATATGACCGGAACTTCTGAAAGCGATGTATTCTATCCCGTTAAGGTTGCTACGGATGATACGGGACGTATTTATGTGGTTGCGCGGAACTTAAACATGGGCATTGTAACCATGACAGCAGAGGGAAAGTTCATGGGATATATCGGCGCGCCGAAGGTGCAATACAGCCTGACGGAAATGCTTTGGAGACAGATATCCACGCAGGAACAAAAAGATAAAATGGTAAAATATGTGCCTACGGAATATTCCAATATCGCAATTGATTCAGAAGGATTTTTATATGGCACCATCAGCTCTTTAAACGCGGATGATATTAAAGGTGTTGTAGAGACCAAAGATACCTCGGGTTCGATCGCGGCTGTGCGTAAACTGAACAGCGCGGGTAGCGATGTGTTAAAAAGGAACGGACAATATCCGCCGATCGGCGATTTAATATTTGATACAACCCCGTCACGAATGGAAGATGTTGCGCTCAGCGATAACGGTGTGTATTCTTTATTGGATTCCACCAAAGGAAGAATTTTTACCTATGATGAGAACGGAAATCTTCTGTTTGCTTTTGGCGGAAACGGTCAGCAAAAACAGGATACGCAACGTCCTTCTGCGATCGGGTATCTGGACAATCAGATTGTGGTATTGGACAGTATGCGCAGTGAGCTGTTTATTTATTCTGTTACTGAATACGGAAAATTGCTGCTCAATGCGGTATCAGCTCAATTTAACGGAGATTTTGATTCTGCATACCGTCAGTGGTCAGAAATCACCGAGAATAACATCAATATGGAATATGCGTTTGTGGGACTCGGAAACGCATATATGATGGAAAAGGATTATGAAGCCGCAATGGAATGCTTTGAGTATGCAAGCGATAAAGAAAATTACTCTAAGGCAAAAACATTACTGCGGAAGCAGCAGATGAAGGTTTATTTCCCCGTTTTGTTTACCGTGCTGATTGTCCTTTTGGTTTTGGCAATATTAAAGGGTTGGATTCAACGCTTTGTTCGGTATTATAAAAAAATCTCGTAGCATCATTTGACCAATCAGGGAGGAAAAAGGAATGGTGTCGGTTCACACGGTTACGGAGCGCAAAACCGCGCGTCATGTTTGGCAGGACTTTAAATATGCATTTTATTTGATTGTACATCCTTTTAAAGGATTCTGGGAAATCAAGCATGAAAATAAAGGTAATGTAAAAATGGCAACCGTTTTTTTGCTCCTTTATTTGGTGTTGTCGGTGTTAAGCGGCTTTTATACCGGATACTTGTTCAACTCGGGTTCTGCTTTGGATTTTAATCCGGTAAAAGAAATTTTTATGGTTTTGCTTTTGTTTTTCGGCTTTTGTATTGCTAACTGGTGTTTAACCTGCTTGTTTGACGGAGAAGGAAACTTTAAAGATATCTATAAAGCGACCGGATATGCTTT
>ERZ827524.659-NODE-659-length-42050-cov-8.838052_pt1 | contig 42050 bp, 33 predicted proteins | sample MGYA00519702_ERZ827524 | MGnify/ENA primary metagenome ERZ827524 (study PRJEB31778, sample SAMEA3449341) | human gut metagenome | biome: human gut; feature: human-associated habitat; material: faeces | place: United Kingdom | collected 2010/2012 ...
GCAAACATCTGGAACGGGGTCCAGGGGCCCTGGGAGAACAGGAAGTTGCTGGCCAGCATGGTCATGGCGCCCACCAGGAAGCCGGTCTCGCCGCCGAAGGCCACGCCGGAGATGATGGTCAGGGCCAGCACCGGCTTGAACTGGGGCAGCATGAAGAAGGCGGCGCGGCCCGCCACACCCAGAGCGCAGAGGACGGCGATGATCACCAACTCACGGGCCTGGGGCTTGCGGCCCTCAAACACCATGAAGAAGGGCAGCATGCAGGCCAGCAGCACCAGCAGGGCCATGAGGTAGTAGTTTTTCAGGTCAAAGTAGCAGCTGCCCACGAACAGGACGGCGGGGACGCCCACCAATATCAGGGCGGCGGATACCCTGGTGCGGCGGGACAGCTTCCGCTTCTGTACCGGCGTCTGGAGCTGCACCGGCGGGGGCGAGCGGCGGCCGATGGCCGCGGCGGTGACGAACAGAGCCGCGATGAACAGGGCGTACTCCCCCACCGCAGACCAGCCGGCGGCGGACACCGCGCCGCCGCCCACCAGCGCCGTCAGGTCCGTGTATTTGGCGGCGTGCCAGAAGATGGCCAGCGCCGCAAGGCCCGACACGGCGGCCAGCGCCTTTCGCCACCAAGGCAGTCTGGGCGGCTGCCACGCGGCGGACTCCTCCGCCACCGGCGGCAGCGGGGCGTAGATCCGCTGGGGCTCCGGCTCCGGCGGCACATCGCCGCCGATGACGGCCATGACATCCTCCGCCGTCACCGCGTCGGCGCAGCAGAGCGAATTGAGCACGGCCTCCTGCGTCGCCTCGGCAATCGCGCGGAAGGCCAGTTCGAGCGTATGCTCGGTGAGCACCTGCTGGGGGATGACGCGGTGCATGCCGCCCGCGGGCATGCGGTTGGCCGTCGTAAAGCCGATCATCACATCGCCGCTGCCGTGGCCGAAATACGAGCCGCAGCGCGCCAGCCCGACGGAGCAGCGCTTGATGATGCGCCGAAGCTGGCGATCCGACACGGGCAGATCCGTCGCCGTCACCATCATAATCGAGCCGCGGTCGTTGGGCTCGGGCGCAGGCCGCGCGTTGCGCTTGGCGATGATCTCCTCGCCCAGACGGCGGTTGCACACCGTCAGCTCCTCCAGACAGCCGTGATTGCTCTGCACCAGCACGCCGAGCGTGTAGGTCTTGCCCGCGATTTCAATCTGGCGGGAAGCCGAACCGATACCGCCCTTGAGGCCGTGGCAGACCGTGCCCGCCCCCGCGCCGACGTCGCCCTCGTCAAAATCCCTGCACGCGGCCGCGATGGCCTCGCGCACATGCGCCTCGTGAATCGGCCTGTCCACAATCGCGTTGAGCTGCGAATCGTTGCATTCGCCGACGACCGGATTGATGGAGTGCATCGCCACGTGATCCGCCGCGCATCGCTCCGCCATCACCGTCACCAGCGCATCGTGCACCAGCCCGACGTTCAGCGTGTTGGTCAGCGCGATGGGCGTTTCCAGCGTGCCCAGCTCATCCACCTGCACAAGCCCCGCCGTCTTGCCGAAGCCGTTGAGCACAAAGCTCGCGGCGGTCAGCTTCTTAGCGAACATGTTATCCTCGCAGGGCATGATGACGGTCACACCGGTGTGATGGCGCGCGTCGCGCACGGTCGCGTGGCCGACGGTCACGCCCGGCACATCGGTGATCTTATCCAGCGGCCCCGTCGGCATACAGCCCACGCGGATGCCATAATCCGAAAGTCTTTTGCGATTCATGCTTCATTCCTCCTGTGTCGCATTTTTCACGCGCTCCGCCGCCTGCGCGGCGGCAGCCTGCTCGCTGAGCGTCAGTTTTTCAAGCGCCTGTTCATCCTGCGCGTTCACCACGCGGTAAACGATACCGCTGTCCTCCCGCTGTCTGGCGATGTACAGCGGCGTAACCTCAAGCGCCCCCGGCCATACACGCCGCACAGCCGGGTCATACGTCATCTCCAGCCGAACCGCCATGCCCGCCGTATTTTCGCTGTCGCGCGCGTCCGTCAGCAGACAGCCCAGCGAATAGCAGACGACGGTTTCATATGTCAGCCCGTCGCTGCGAACCGTGCTGATCCGCTCCACGCCCTGCACGACGTTCGGATGCGCGCCCAAAATGACGTCCGCCCCGGCCTGCGCCATGCGCTCGGCCATGGCGTGCACCGTGTCCGGCGTCTGCGCGCGGTTTTTCGTTCCCCAGTGCGGCAGAACGACGACGATGTTCGCGCCGTCCACGCGCGCCTGCGCGATATCCCGCGTCACACGCTGCGTCTCCATCAGCGCGACCACGCCCCGGCTGTCGCCCTTCGTGCGTTCGCGCCCCTCGTCGCTCAACCCGTATGCGTAGGCCAGCACGGCCACCTGCACCCCGCCGACGTTGAGCATCGCCGCGCCTGTGTTCACCCCGTCCGGGTACACGCCCGCGTAGCCCATCGAGCGGCTGGTCAGCTCGCTGGCGGTGATATCCAGCCCGTCGTAGCCCTTATCCAGCGCGCGTTCCGTCGCCAGCGACACAAAGTTCACGCCGACGGCGCGCAGCGCGTCGAGAAGCTGGGGCGACGTGTTGTAATTGCCGTAGCCCTTTTCCCGCCCGGCCAGCGTGGTTTCCAGCGTCACGACGGAAAGATCCGCGTCCGCCAGCGCGCCGGAAAGCCCCTCGAACGTCGTCGTGAAGTCATAGTGATCCATGCCCTCCTGCGCGCTCTCGCGAACGGCCTTCGGCGCGTAAATCGTACCCGCGGCGGCAATGGTGATGGTCTTGGGCGATTGATCCGGCGTGGCGGTCGGCGTCGGCTCTGCCGTCGGATCGGCGGTCGCCTCAAAGAACGGCGTTTTCGTCGGCGAAACGGTCGGCTCGGCGGTCTCGCGCTCCGCCGTCTGTTCGGCCAGATTGCCGAATACCGCGCGCGTCCGCTCGTAGACGTCATCCCCCGCGATCAGGCTCAGAAACGCCGCCATGCCGACGACGACAAAGGCCGTCACCAGCATCATCACGATGCTGCCGACGGAAAGCCCCGGCTTTTTCACAGCGTTCCCCTCCTTTCATCGCGTCATCGCGCGCCCGCGTATTGTGCAGAATCTGCTTTTCGCTTTATTTTACAGTATACATCAAAATACGAATTTCGAAAAGACCGAAAAGCGGACTGTCACGTCAAACGCCATTTTCCGTATGTCAATCATTGAGCAAAAAGCAAATTCTGCACAAAAAACGTGGACGCACACCGCGCGACTTATCGCTTAAACGGAAAATAACCCGAGCAAAGGGCTCCCTCTTCGAGGGCGTGGAGCTTGTCGCCCGCGGTGCGGGAGGCAGGCGAGCGGAACGCCGAAGGTCTGGCACGGCGCAGCCGTGACTGAAGGAGTCAGGCAGCCGCGCACCCGCTATCGGAATTTGTACAAAATCTCGAATTTTCTCATTTCCTGCATATGCAAAAAAAGACGCATCCGGCCAGGCCGAATACGTCCGCAAGTTCTAATGGATTAGGCCTGAGCCGGAGCGCCCACCGGGCAGTTCTCCGCGCAAGCGCCGCAGTCGATGCAGGTATCCGCGTCGATCACAAACTTGCCGTCACCCTCGCTGATCGCGCCCACCGGGCAGTTGCTGGCGCACACGCCGCAAGAGATGCAGTCATCAGAAATCTGATAAGCCATACATTTCACCTCCCTTTGTTTAGGATCACTCCCGGAACACATTTTAGCACGAGTGCGCGCGAATTGCAAGTTTTTTGCGCGATTTTACCGGTTCAAATTCAAATAAAGCGCGATTTTGAATTCCCAGTTTTTCGATATGAATCCACAAAAAGCGGGCTAAGCCCGCCTTTTTCTCCGCCGAAGTCCATAATGCGTCAAGGTTCTGCTCACGCGGGCGATTTTACGCCGTTTCCCATTTGAATGAAAAAAACGGCCTTTAGGCATTTTTACCGCCAAGGCCGTCATTGTGCGCATATCGTTTTTTAGAAAAGGTCTTCCTTCTTCGCGTCCTCGCGGATTTCCAGCACGTCGATCGCTTCGACGGCCTTCTGTTCCTCGATGACCGGCTGTTCGGCCTTCACGGGCGCTTCCTTGTCCTGCGGCCTGTCCGCCTGCTTTTTCGGCGGTCTCGGGCCTCTCTCCGGCCTCGGCGGGCGCTCTCCCCGCTCCGGCCGCGGGCCGCGTTCCGGCTTGGGGCCGCGCTCCGGTCTCGGCGCGCGCTCCGGGCGTTCGCCGCGCGGCGGGCGCTGCTCCTGCTTTTTCGGCGGGTTCGGCTCGGCCGTCTCCGCCGCGCCGCCCTCGGCGTTTTCCGCCGCCTGCTGCGCGTCCTCCGCCGTCGCGTCCTCCTCCGGGCGCGGCTTGCGCTCATCCTGACCGGGGCGCTGGCAGTCGTCGATCTTGTATTCGCGCAGCTCAAACGAGTCGCCGACGGCGATGCGCACGCGCACCGTCTCCTCGAGCACGTTGATCGCGTTGATGACGCCCAAACCGTCCGGGGTAATGATTTCGCGCCCCACGCGCGGCATGCGCTTGCGCGTCTGCTCGTAATGATCCTGCTCGTATTTGAGGCAGCACATCAGGCGGTCGCACAGGCCGGAAATCTTCGTCGGGTTGAGCGAAAGATTCTGCTCCTTCGCCATCTTGATGGAGACCGGCGTGAAGTCGCTCAAAAACGTCCGGCAGCAGATCGGCCGCCCGCACGGGCCGATTCCGCCGAGCATCTTCGCCTCGTCGCGCACGCCGATCTGGCGCAGCTCGATGCGGGTCTTGAAAATGCTCGCCAGACTCTTGACCAGCATGCGGAAATCCACGCGGCCGTTGGCGGTGAAATAGAAAATGATTTTGGATCGGTCGAACGCATATTCCACGTCCACCAGCTTCATTTCCAGCTTGTGCTCGGCAATGCGGTCGATGGCGATGTCAAACGCCTCTTTTTCCGCCTGCTCGTTGCGCTTCTGCATGGCCAGATCCTGCTCGGTGGCGATGCGGAGAATCGGCTTGAGCGGCAGAACCAGGCGCTCGTCCGGCACATCCATCACGCCGCTCATGCATTCGCCCAGCTCCACGCCCCGCGCCGTCTCCGTCACAACGCTCATGCCGTTGTGCAGCTCCAGCCCGTTGGGGTCAAAGTCGTATAGTTTGGCGGCGCGCTTGAAGCGCACCCTGATTACCATGGCCATTTGGCATATTCCTCCGATATTTGAAGAAGGATGGTTTCAAACGCCGACGCAAACGCGACGTTTCCGGCGAGCATCACCCGCGCGCGCCGCAGCGTTTCCATCAGCGACAGACCGCCGGAAAGCGGCGTCCGCCGGGCATAAGCCTCCGCCTCGCGCGCATAGCCCGCGCCCGCGACGGACGCGCCGCCCGCCTGCTGCACCAGAATATCGCGCAGCGCGATTTCCAGCGTATCCAGCACGAGCTTCTGCCGCTCCTTATCCTCCTTGTAGAGATTCACCACCCCCGGCACATCCGCCGGACGGTGAACAGAAAACACATCGCGCGTCAGCGCCATGCGCAGCTCGAGCTGCCCGTCGTCGATTGCCAGCGCGCGGCCGACGCAGCCCTCCGCCATGCGCGCCTTTTTCTTCGCCGTCTCCGGCGGTTGGCCGAGCGCGATCAGGCGCGCGGCGCAGGCCTCCTCCGTCAGCGGATGAAACCGCACGACGCGGCAGCGGGAAACGATGGTCGGCAGCAGCGCCGCGGGCTGATCGGTGATCAAAAAGAAGACCGTCCGCTCCGGCGGCTCTTCGAGCGTTTTCAGCAGACAGTTCTGCGCGGCGGCGTTCATCCGTTCGGCCTGCGGGATGAGGATGACCTTCGCGCCGTCCTCAAAGCTCTTGACCGAAACGGTATCCAGCACCTCGCGCATCACGCCGACGCCGATGATCTGCTTTCCCTTTTCCGGCACAACGGTATGCACGTCCGGGTGCGTGCCGGAGAGCACGCGCCGACACGGGCCGCACGCCCCGCAGGGCTTCTTCTCCCCCCGGCAGAGCGCGGCCATAGCGCAAAGCTGCGCGGCAGAGCGCTTGCCCGTGCCGCCCGGCCCCGTGAGCAGGTAGGCATGGACATAGCGCCCCCGCGCAAAATCGCTTTGCAGTTGGCCGATGAGCGCAGACTGCCCCGAAAGATCCGCAAAGGCAATCATGTTACACCTTGAGGAACTGGCTGACCTCCAGCACGAACACCGTCGCGCCGCCGACCGTCACGCGGATCGGGTACGGCACATAGACGCCGCCCGCGCCGCCCATCGGGGTGGTGGACGCGGTGATCTGCTCGCGGCTCTTGCAGATCTTTTCGATCACGCCGAGCGCATCCTGGAGCTTATCATCCTCCACGCCGCTGATGAGCGTGGTGTTGCCCGCGCGCAGAAAGCCGCCCGTCGTCGCCAGCTTCGTCACGCCGAAGCCCTTATCCATCAGCGCGGAAACCAAACGGCCCGCATCTTCATCCTGAACAATCGCAACAATCAGTTTCATACATTTATCCCTCCATGTTCGGTCTATGGAAGTGCAACCCCGGCTGTGCGGAGATACATTCTTGCATTTATTATACAGGAAAAGCGCCCAAAATGCTAGACCTGATTTGGGCGCTTCCTGAAAATTCGGTTAATTCGGTTAAATGGCGCGGGTCGCGTGTCTGAGCCACGCGCGCTCGCCGTCGTCCTGCATCAGCGGCAGGAGCGTCTCCCGCACAAAGGCATGATAATCGTTCAGCCAGCCGCGCTGACGCGGGCTCATCTGCTCGGGAATCACCGCGTCCAGATCAATCGGCGCGCAGGTGATGGTTTCAAACCCGAGGAACTGGCCGTATTCGTTTTCCTCCAGCTTGCGGCAGACCAGCTCGTTCTCCGTGCGAATGCCGTGGCTGCCCTCGATGTACACGCCCGGCTCGTCGGTGGTGACCATGCCCGGCTCCTGCACGGTGTCCTCGGCGCGCGTCGGGGATTTATGCCAGCGGAAGCTGTTGGGACCCTCGTGCACGCTCATCAGGTAGCTCACGCCGTGCCCCGTGCCGCAGCGATAGTCGATGCCCATATCCCAGATCGGGCCGCGCGCGAGGATATCCAGACCGATGCCCGTCATGCCCTGCAAAAACTTGGCGTTCGCCAGATTCAGCATGCTGCACAGAACGGCGGTGAAATGCTTCTTCTGTTCGTCCGTCACCGGGCCAAGCGCGAAGGTGCGGGTGATATCCGTCGTGCCCTCCAGATACTGGCCGCCGGAGTCGATGAGCAGCAGGTCGCGCGGCTCGAGCTTCGCGTCGCTCTCCGGCGTGGCGCTGTAATGCATCATCGCGGCGTTGGCGCGATAGGCGCAGATCGTGTTGAAGCTCGGGGAGATGAAGTGCTCCTGCTCCTGACGGAGCGCCAGCAGCTTGTCGCTGACGCTGATTTCCGTCATCGGGATTTTGCCGACGTTCTGCTTGAGCCAGTACATCAGCCGCGTAACCGCCACGCCGTCCTTCACGTGCGCCCTGCGCAGGTTAGCCAGCTCCACGTCGTTTTTGACGGCCTTCATCATCGTGGACGGGTTTTCCGCGCGGATGATTTCAGCCTTTTCCAGCGCGCTCATCAGCGCGGCGGTCAGCCTGCTCGCGTCCGCCAGCACCTTCACATCCGGCTCAAGCCCCTTCAGCGCCGGGATGATCTCGTCATAGCCGCGCACGTTCACGCCCTCGTCCGAAAGCGTCTTGCGCATGGCGTCGTCCACCTTGGTTTCATCGACGAACCAGTTCACGTGCTTCTGCCCGATGACCAGATAGCTCATCACCACCGGCGTGTTGAGCACGTCGCCGCCGCGCACATTGAGCACCCACGCGATGTCATCCAGCACGTTGAGCACATGGAGCTGCGCGCCGCGCTCAGCCATCGCCTTGCGAATCGCGCTCACCTTGCTTTGCACGCTCTGACCGGCGTATTGCTCATCGAGGATGAACGCCTTTTCCTGCGGCATCGGCGGGCGATCCTTCCAGAGGTCGCCGAACCAGTCGCCCGTATCGCGCAGCAGCGCGCCGCATTTCGCGGCCGTCTCGCGCATATTCTCCGCGAATTTCTCGCTGACCACGCCGAAATCCACGCCCAGCGCGTCGTTTTCATGCAGCAGCGCGGCGAGGTATTCCTCCAGCTTCGGCGTGCCCGCCGTGCCCATGCGCATCAGCGTGATGCCGCTCCCGGCAATCTGCCGCTCTGCCTGAATGAAGTAGCGGCCGTCCACAAACAGCGCCGCCTCTTTTTCCCCGACGACCAGCGTGCCCGCCGAGCCGGTGAAGCCGGAAAGCCACTGACGAGTTTTGAAATAATCGGCAATATATTCCGAAGCATGGCTGTCCGCCGTCGGCACGATGACCGCGGCAAAGTTTTCATCCTTCATCCGCGCCCGAAACGCGGCGATTTTTTCCGTAACCTGCATCGCAAATCCCTCCGTCTTTCAGTTGTGTGCTTATTATACACCCATACCGCGGCGGCGGAAAAGCCTTTTTTCTTCTTTTTTTATGTTTCGAAAATTGCGCGAAATCGCCCGCTTTTTGTGGTTTACATTTTCGCCGATTTTTCTTAAAATAGGGATATCGGCGCTTTGGGCGCGCCCGACATCAAATCGCAAAGAGGGAATCCACCATGAATACACGCCACGCTCAGCTCGTGCTCGCCGTTGTCCGCGAAGGCAGCTTCACCGCCGCGGCAAAATCGCTCTTTGTCACCCAGCCGACGCTCTCCCAGCAGATTCGGCAGATCGAGCAGCAGCTCGGCCAGCCCATCTTCGAGCGGAGCACCACGCCCGTTTCGCTCACGCCCGCCGGGCAGATCTACGTGCAGTCCGCGCGCCGCTTTCTGCAAATCGAAGCGCAGATGAACGAATCCCTCGCCGCGCTTTCCGGCCGGCAGACCGGGCTTCTGCGCCTCGGCCTGCCCATGCAGCGCGCCGACGAGCTTCTGCCGCAGGTGCTCCCCGAGTTTCAAAGCGCCTATCCCGACGTGCGCCTGCAAGCCGTCTCCGCGCGAAACGACGCGCTGGAAGCCGGTCTGCTCGGCGGCGAGCTGGATATGGCGCTGCTCTTCGGCGAGGCCGAAAATGAAAAGCTCGATTATCAGCTCATCGCGTCGGACGAGGTCATCCTTGTTGCCGGGCGGAAAACCGCGCTGGCGCAGCGCGTCCCATCCGGCTCAACCGTCAGCCTGAGCGCCTGCGAGGGGGAAAAATTCGTGCTCCCCGCCGAAAACCTCCCCTTCGCCCGCGCGTATGACGAGTTGCTTGCCCGCGCGGCGCTCTCCCCCTTCGTCGCCATCCGCACGGATGATTCCCAATGCGCCAAGCGCGTATGCGCCGCCTGTTCGCTGGTCATGCTCTGCCCGTTCATCACCCTGCTGAGCGATACGCCCGCCATGCAGCAGCTCGCGCACTATCGCCTGAGCGACGCGGTTTACACGCCGCTGTACATGGCGCACCCGAAGGATATGCCGCTCACGCCCTATGCGCAGACGCTCTACACCATTATGAGCAACCGTTTCCGGGCGATGACGGCGTACCGGCTGTAAGCGGGCGGTTTTCTGCATTTCCCCAAAATACGCCAAAAAGACTGTCAAGCTCAAACTGAACATTTCAAGAAACAAATGTCTAAGCGTTTTGGGATATGGGGCTTTGCCCCATCGCCCCACCAAAGGGCTTTCCGAGCGTTTACGGCGCCTGTTGGCGCATCGCCCTTTGGAAACCTTCGGGCCAAAAAACTTACTTTTCTTGAAATATCGGTATTGTTAGCTTGACAGTCCCTTAAATCGTCGCTTATTCGTCCTCTTCGTCATCCTCGTCGTATTCGTCGTCGTCCTCGTCTTCATCCTCATCGTCGTCTTCGTTCTGCTTCTTCTTATAGATGACGCAGGAAATGAGGATGCTCAGCTCGTACAGGCCGATCATCGGCACGGCGACCATGAACTGCGAAACGACGTCCGGCGGCGTGATGATGGCCGCGATGACAAAGATCAGCGGAATGGCGTATCGGCGCACCTTGCGCAGGATATCCGGGGTCAAAATGCCCAGCTTGGTCAGCACAAAGGCGAGCATCGGCTCTTCGAACACAACGCCGAAGGTCAGCAGCATGCCGATCATAAAATCCAGATAGCTGGCCACGGAAATCGCCGAGTGAATGAAATCCGACGTGCTGAAATTGACCAGGAACTGAATCATAAACGGCAGGGCGACCATGTAGCTGAACAGCGCGCCGAGGCAGAAGAAGAAAAATCCGCCCAGCAGCGCAGGCCGTATCGCCCGCTTTTCCTTTTTGGTCAGTGCCGGGGCGACAAAGCCCCAAATCTGGAAAATCAGCAGCGGCGAAACCACCACGACCGCCAGCACGAGCGCCAGCTTAAAATACGAGGTGAGCAGCTCCGACGGGGACAGATACACGTATTGGAACCCCGCGTCCAGACCCATTTGCAGCATGGCGTTGGCCAGCGGCTTGATGATGGCAAAGCAGATGACAAACGCCGCCAGCAGCGCAACCACGCTCAGCGCAATGCGGTTGCGAATCTCCCGCAGATGCCCCACCAGCGACATATTGGCCTGCTCGTTGCCCTTTTGTGTGCTCATCTCTTTTCACCGTCCGTTTCGTTTTTTGCAGAAGAGATGGAGCTGTCAAGCTTAAACCGAACATTTCAGAAAATAAATATCTAAGCATTTTTGGATATGGGGCGTTGCCCCATCGCCCCACCAAAGGGCTTCCGTTTTCGATTGTTTGTTTCTGCCACCGGCAGCAACAACCGAAAACCTCTTTGGAAACCTTCGGGCGAAAATACTTGGTTTTATTCTGAAATACCGGATTGATGAGCTTAACAACCCCATGAGTATCCTGTTTTGAATCAGGCGTCCTCTTCTTCCTCGTCCTCTTCGTCGTCCGCCTTCTTGGCGACGGGCTTTTTCTTCTTTTTCTTCACGACGACCTCTTCCTCGTCGTCGTCGTCATCGTCCGCGCTGTCGTTCATGCCCTTGCGGAAGCTGCCCAGCGTCTTGCCCAGCGAGCGCCCCAGCTTCGGCAGCGCCTTCGGCCCAAAGATAACCAGCACAATCGCAAGCACAACCAGCAGTTCGGTCGTTCCAATCTTACCCATAAAAAAGTTCCTCCTTTATTCGGCGGCAGCGCTCTGCTGCTCGTCCTTTGCTTCATCGTGTTTTTCCGCGGCCGCCTCCGGCTGCGCTTCGGTTTCTTTTTCGCCCTGCGGCTTGGCCGCCTCCGCCTTCACTTCGTCCTTCGGCGGCTTGGGCTCCTCGTCCGTCTCGTCCGTTTCCGGCGCGGCGGGCTTTTTCTTTTTCTTCTTTTTGGGGTTCAGCTTTTCCTCCGCCTCGCCCCGGGTTTTGCTGATTTCGTCGTCCGCGTCCTTGAAGGCCTTGCGCACGGTCTTTTGTGCGTCCGCGATTTCATCGGTGACCTCGCGGAATTCGTCGCTGGCCTCGCGCAGGTCGCTCGTCGCGTCGTTCATGTATTTTTTGAACGAGCCGACCGCCTTGCCCAGCGTGCGCGCCGCCTTGGGCATGCGCTCCGGGCCGATGGCGAGCATGGCGACAATCAGGATGACAATCAGCTCCATTGAACCGATTTTAGCCATTCTTGAATCCTCCCGACTCCGTTTGTTTTTTGTAATTTTTTACAAATCGCTTTTTTGTGCTGATGGAAGTATATCACATTCATACGGCACACGCAAGCCGTCTTGTGAAATTATTTTCGAATTTTTCGATCATTCGGCCTTTTTTCGCGCCCGCGCGTTTGTAAGATTTTACAGTTCCGGCACGCCTGCGTCCGGCAGCGCCAGCATTTTATACGTGCACATCATCATAAACCGCTTTTGCTCGTCCGGCTGCCCGCCGATGACGGCGTTCATTTTGCGCACCTGATATTCCAGCGTGTTGCGGTGGATGCCGAGCTGCTGCGCGGCCTTTTTCAAATCCATGAAGTTGAGCAGATAGGCGTAGAGCGAACGCGAGAGCGCCGAGCCGCGCGTCGCGTCCTCATCCATCACGCGAATGACGTCTTCGCACAGATACGGCGCGAGCGACACCCGCCGCTCCAGCGCCGTAAAGAACAGCGTCGAGCCGATTTCCCGCATGAATACCGTCTGTGTGCCCGCCGCCAGCAGCGCGAACCGGCAGAGCCGAATCTGCGCCGACAGCCTGTCCAGCGCGAACGTCTGTGAAACGGCCATGCCCGCGCGCGCCGCCTCGCAAAGCGGCCTCGCCGCCTCCGCGAACGCGCCGATCTCCTCCGGCGGAAGCGCGAAAAACAGCGTTTCATCGTCAAACGCCGTCACCGGCTTTTGCGGCAGCGCGCTCAGCGCCAGCGTCAATTCCGCGCGCCGCGCGTCGCTCAGTCCGCCCGCCGCAACGGCGGCGAGCGCCAGCGGAAAGCGTTCCTCCGTCCGCGCCGCGTTCCCCGCGCGCTCCGCAGACCGCCAGAGCGCCGCGCGCGCCGCGTCCCGATCAAACGCCGCCGTCGGCTCGTCGTCGGCGCGGCCGCCCAGCCCCTCCTTCAGCCAAAGCGAAAAGAGCAGCTCAAAGCAGGTGTTCATGTCGCTCAGGTCGAGGGCAAAGCGCGCCTCGATTCGGCGCATGCGGTAGGCCAGCGTGTTGCGGTGAACGCCCAGCCGCTCCGCCGCGCGCCGCAGATTCAGCCCGCCGCTCAAATACGCGCGCAGGCTGCGGATATACTGCGCATCCTCCCGCTCGTCCAGCCGCGCAAGCGCCTCGATCGCCGCGTCGCCAAAATCCGACGCGCGGAAGCCCTGCGCCCCGAGCGCCGTCCGAGCCGCGCGCAGAAGCGCCGCTTCGCTGTACGTGCCCATGTCGTAGAGCGCGCGCCCCGGATCGACGGCCCTGCCCGTTTCCAGCGCGATGCGCGCCTTGGGGAAGCAGCCCCGCGCCGACGCCGCCAGCGCAAACGGCCCGCTCATCCCCGCGCACAGCCCGCTTTCTGCCAGAATCCGCTCGATTTCCGCGCGCCACGCCTCGCTCTGCGCCTCGTCATAGAGCAGGACGGTCAGCCCGTTTTCGGTATAACGCGAAAAAGGCTTCCTGTTCAGAAGCCCTTCGATTTTTTCGCCCCCGCCTTCAACCGCCAGGCAGCAAATCGCCCGGCGCGCAGGCTGCGCGAGCAGCGCCAGATCGGGATATCGCTTGTCCACCGCCCGCGCCTCCTTTGCCTCACACACGCATCTGAATTTGGGAGAGCACCTCTTCGCCGTTCACAAAGACAGCCTTCGTGCGGCACTGAATGTCGCGCAGCGGGTTGCCCTCAAAGATCGCGATATCCGCGTCCTTGCCGGCCTCAATCGAGCCGACGCGCCCGTCGATCCCCACGACATGCGCCGGATTGATGGTGATCGCGCGCCACGCGGATTCCTCCTTCATGCCCGCCTTCACCGCCAGACCCGCGCACAGCGGCAGATAGTACAGCGGGATGACCGGCGCATCCGTGATGATGCAGACCTCCAGCCCCGCGTCATCCAGAATCCCCGCCGTCGCGAAGCTCTTTTCCCGCAGCTCCTGCTTGGATTTCGAGCCGAACGACGGGCCGACCAGCACCGGCTTGCCCGCCTTGACCAGATGCCGGACGATCAGGTGGCCTTCCGTCACATGGTCCAGCGTGATGTCCACGTCAAATTCCTTCGCGATGCGGATCGCCGTCAGGATGTCGTCCGCGCGGTGGGCGTGCGCCTTGAGCGGAATCTCCTTGCGGAGAACCGGCAGCAGCGCTTCCAGCTTCATGTCGAACGGGCGCGTCTTGGTCGCGTCCTTCTCGGCCTCCTCGATCTCCTTCGCGTAGCGCTGCGCCTTGAAGAGCGTCTCGCGCAGCGTCGCCGCGACGGCCATGCGCGTAACCGGCATCTTGTGGCCGTTCTGGCCGTAAACGCCCTTGGGGTTCTCGCCGAACGCAATCTTCATCGCCGCCGGGTATTTGAGAATCATGTCGTCCACGCAGTCGCCGTACAGCTTCATCGCCACAAACGTGCCGCCCAGCACGTTCGCCGAGCCGGGGCCGGTCACCGCCGTCGTCACGCCGCCGCCAATCGCGTTGCCGAATGCTTCGTCTCGCGGGTTGATGCCGTCGATGGCGCGGATTTCCGGCGTAACCGGGCCGGAATACTCGTTCGTGTCGTTGCCCTCCCAGCGGCTCGCCTCCTCGTGCATGCCGATGTGGCAGTGCGCATCGACAAAGCCCGGCGTGACGATGCAGCCCGCCGCGTCGATGATCTCCGTCCCCGCCGGAACGTCGAGGTTCTGCCCCACCGCGATGATCTTGCCGCCGTCGATGAGAATCTGTCCGTTTTCGATGTCGCCGCCCGTGATCGTCTTGACCAAGCCGCCCTGAATCAGTTTCATGTTTGTATATCTCCTTTTCTTTTATGGTGCAAATTGAATATCCACCACCGAGATATCCGCGTCCGTGCCGATGCGCATATCCGGGCCGTAAACGCCCACGCCGGACGTGACCACGCTGGTCATGCGCCCCACCGTCTTCAAGCCCGCCGGGTTTTCCCACGCGGTGCGGATCGCGATATTCAGCGGGAAGAACTGGCCGTCGTGCGTGTGGCCGCAGAGCATCACGTCCACGCCCGCATCGGCGTTCTGCCACAGAAAGCGCGGCTCATGCTCCAGCGAGATCACGAGCCTGTCCGTGTCGATTCCCGCCATCAGCTCGTCGAGGCTCTTGCGCCGCGCCGTGCCGTCGCCCGCGTTTTCGTAGTCCTTGCGGCCGATGACGTAAAAGCTGTCGTCGATCAGCCGCACCTCGTCCGCCAGCATCGTCATGCCGCTTTCGCGGACGAACCGCTCCATCTCCTCGCCGCGCAGCGTGTTTTCCAGCCGCTTGGTGCTGAACCCGCTGAACAGGCGCTCGGATACGTCGTGGTTGCCCCAGCAGGCATACACGCCCAGCCTGCTTTTCATCGCCCGCAGCGAGGCCTTCACGGCCTCCGGGTCGTCGATGCCCTCCACCGTGTTATCAAAAATATCGCCCGCGACGAGGATGATATCCGCATCCTGCGCGTTGACCTTTTCCACCATGTCGGCGATGCGCTCCGCGCCGACGCTGTACCCCAGATGCAGATCCGCAATCAGCACCACGCGCAGGCTGTCGCGCCCGCCGCCGTCCTTATCGGTCTGCACAGCGTAATGCTTCACCGTCAGCTCGGATGCGTGGTGAATCCCCATCAGGCAGGTCAGGATGATGCCGAACCACACCGCGCCGCCGAAGATCAGCTTGGGGTTTCCCTTCCGCGCGGTGAGCCTTTCCGTTCGGTGAAACCGCTTGGAAAGCCGCGCCAGCACCTCGATGATGACGTAAGCCGAAAACAGATAGATGAATATGCCGTAAAACCCGAAGGACACGCGCAGAATCAGCTTTCTGGCCGTCCCCTCCGGCAGAATGTGCGCTAGCGGCATCCCCATCGCGAAGACGGAATACACGCCCGCCGTCAGCAGCGAAATCAGCTTCGCCACGCGCTCGGGCAGATTGCGATGCAGAAAGACGGATGTGCGCGCGGCTACGTAGGCGTTGGCCGCCAGATAGCCCGCCAGCACGAAAAACGAACTGATTCGCATTAAACGAAAGCCTCCTCGTCAAGGCGAATCCGAGCGTCGTCCGTCTTGTAAACCACCTCGTCCGTGATGCCCTCGCCCTCGTTGGGATGAAAATGAGAATATGCCTGATCGACGCAGAACAGCGCGATCAGCGCGGCGCACAGCCCGATCAGCACGCTGTGCCTGACTTTGTGCAGCAGGTTGTCAAACAGCGGCGCAACGCCGTAGACAACCGCCATGCCGCCCAGGCCGAAGACCAGCAGCCCCTCCGCGCAGATGCGCCCGTGCAGGTTGAGGAAATAGCCCGCGTAATCCCACCAGCGGCGGTCGTACACGGTTTCCAGATAATACGCGGTGAAGTATTCGACCACGCCGCAGACAACCACCGTCGCCCAAAATTCAAGCCACGGCTTGTCGCGCAGCTTGTAGAGCGCCAGCAGCACCAGCACGCCGCCCGTGCCGTAAATCGGCAGCCACGGCCCGTGGAGCACGCCGCGGTTGACGAACGTGCCCTCCGAAAGCAGATGCAGCACGACCTCCCAGCACCAGCCGATGATCGAAAACAGGAAGAACAGCAGCACCAGCGTCGTCACCGGGTATTTGCGGGTAAACAGCGCCGGTTCGTGATCCTTGTGCTCATATTGCAGCAGCGGGCTGAGCCGAATCGGATAGGAGAGCCCCTGCTCGCAGCGGCGCATGTAGCGCAGGCGGTATTCGCGATCCTGAATCTTTTCGCGCGCGACGTCCTGCGGGTTGACGAACAGCGTCACACCGAGACATTCGCCGAAAAAGCGGGTCACCCTGTTGCCGTATACGCGCGCGGGCAGCTTTTCCGCCGGTCTGCCCAGATCGTTGTAGGCGCGGCGCAGCGTCTTTGCGCCGGCCTTTTCAAACAGATAGGTGTCGCGCAGCGCCTGCGCCTCGCCCTCCGCCTTGACCTGCGCGCGCACGGCGGCGTAAAACTCGCACCGCGCGGCGCTCAGGTATGCGCTGGAATAAAACAGGCTGCTCAGGCCGAACGTCGCAAGGCTCAGAAGGTGCCACGGCACGAAGGAAAGCTCCAACAGGAAGCACTCCCACTTGTGGCCGTTCATCATCTTTCGGGACAGCGCGATCGCGTCCCCGCCCTTCATGGTCGGGTTCTCCGCCAGAATGAAGCCGCAGAGATAATACGAAAACGTCTTGATTGCGCCGCCGATGATCGTCAGCCACCAAAGCCCCCGCTGGACGGCCACGCGCAGCAACGCCAGCGACGTGCGCCCCCAGCAGCGCGCGCTGTGCAGATAGAGCGCGCGATACGGCGGCACCTCCTCGTAGACGCGCATCTCCATAAACAGGCGGCGCAGGATCACGACGAACGTGTGGGTAACCAGCACCCAATACGTCATCGAAACCAGGCTGCTCACCACAATGCCGAAGGACTGCCAGAACTCGCTCGATCCGGCCAGCGACATGATGGTGTTGTTCACAATGTTTTGAAGGGAACCGTCCGCAATCTTGTTGACGGCTATCGCAAACACGCCCCGGCTGTTCGCCGCCGCGCCCGGCCGCCCGAAGGACGCGAGGAAGTTCGAAATCACGTCCCATTTCTGCCGGGTAAAATGCAGGCTTTCCAGCGAGCCAGTGAATTCCGTGCCCAAAAACGCCGCGACCAGACAGACCATAATCGCCATCCAGTAGTGGCTGAACACGGTCTTGCGCGCCGCGCGCTTCCAATCCCGGCGCGCGCCGCGGCCAAACGCGGCATAAACCCTTTGTTCCTTCTTCTGTTCCTTCCTTTGCTCCATACGCATCGCTCTCCCATCCGTATACAGAAACCATTATACCATAAAAAGGCGATTGCACAACTGTTTTCGGCGGACATACGGGCATATAAAGGGGCATATAAAAGGAGAACCGCCCGAAAAGGAACGATTCTCCCTGATTTTGTTTTCGCGCAAGGCGTTATTCCGCTGCCAGCGACGGCACAAAGTTATTCCACGTATTGAATTCGCCGCGGCTGCTGTTGTAGCGCAGGGTGTTGGTGTTGGCGATCATGTACCAGGTCAGTTCGTCATACATCGTGTCGCAGTCGGCCAGCGCCTTTTCCTGCTTCTCCACGGTGTACTCGGTCAGGTATTCGGCGGCCTTCGCCGGGTCTTCGGCGTAGAGCTTCGCCGTTTCAGCCAGCACGGCCGGATATTCCGCCACCAGCGCGTCCTCCACGCTCTTCCAGTAAGCGCGAACGCCGGTGCCGTAGTGCTCGCGATCCTGCTCGCTCAGGGCGCACAGGCGCTTGAAGTGGGTGTGCGCATAGCTCAGATCGTAGCCGTAGCTGTCGGACGTGAAGCCCTCCGGCGTATGGTCGAACATCTCGGCCACGTCGGTCACGAGGTTAGAGAGCGGCAGATAGACGGAATGCTCCGCGTTCGCCAGCGTCGTCCACGTCACGGCGGACATGGCGGCGGGCAGATCGTCATAAATCTCGATGGCCGAGCAATTCACCTGACGCTCGATGCCGATCACGCGGATATCCGGGCGGCCGGTCTCCTCCGGATCCCACTGCGTTCCCTCAAAGCGGGAGCGGGTCAGTTCGAAGATGTCGCTCAGGCTGACCTTTTCATCCGGCTGATAGAACAGCGGATAGCGGGTCGTCATCGCGTAATCCTCCGCGGTGGACGGCGCCAGCAGCTCGTGGCCATACCACGTGCGGCGGTTCGCGCCCGCGTTCAGGTTGCGCGCGCCGACATAGGTTGCAAACAGATCGACGTTGCCCGCTTCATCGAGCACGGTCTGACCCGCGGCCTCCGGCACGGAGAACAGCCCTTCAGAATGGAGCAGACTTTCGCCCTCCACATAATCCGCAACAGAGCCGAGCATGCTCTCATTGCCAAACACGGCGACAGCGTCCTCCGGCATCTTCACGGCGCACCACTGGTGGCCGGAATAGCTCTCCAGATACCACGCCTCCTGCTGGTCGGCGATCATAAACGTGTTGGATTCGGAGCTGCCGTAGGTTTCCATGATCTTGCCGTAGTTTTCAACCGCTTCGCGCGCCGTAGCGGAAACCGCCGCAATATAGCCGCTGATCCACGTCTCGGACGCGCCGTCCTCCACATACGGATCGGCCGCCTTCATCGCGTCGCTGATGTAGGTCGTCACCGAGCCGGTCATGGTCACGCCCATCTCGTTGGCCACGGCGCTATCCCACAAGCCCTCGATGAACGGCGTAGAGGTGTACTGGTAGGTCACATCCGGCAGCGGCACTTCGTTCGCGCCGACGGTCACGGTGCGCCCCGGTTCCTCGCTGTGCGGATAGACGACCTGCTTCGCCTGCGCGGTGTTCCACGCATCGACGGTGTGGCCGATAATGGTATGGCCGCTGGCGCTGGCCTGCTTGCCGACATAGTAGCCAGTGCAGGCGAGTGCGCCGGAGCTGGAGAGGGTCATGGCGGCTGTCACCGCGAGACAGGCCGCGCGTTTGAAGAGCTTGTTCATTCGCAATTCCTCCGTATGACGATTTGTCATCTTCCTTTTAGGCTGAACGTGCGATTCGCCCAGTCGGTTTCAAAGGATTTGCGGCTATTATACAGCCGTTTCCGGCGTTTTTCAAGCGCATTTTTTGCGGAAATACATGAAAGAAATGATTACCCACCGGCTTCATCGGGAAATCTGTTCACTTTATCGGACAATCTACCCACATTGCAGTTGTCATTTTGTAAATATCGACATTCTGTGCAAAATGCGGGCGCGCAATGCGCGCCCCTACGGGTACGACGGTACAATATGCGCTCGCTTTTTTCGCAACGTTGTAGGGGCGCACATCGCGCGCCCGTTGTTGGATAATCAAAAAAGACCTCCCTCTTAGAGGGAGGTGGCTGCCGAAGGCAGACGGAAGGAGTAAGTCGCAACGCTGCGATTCAAAACACTGTTTATACGTGTAAAAACGGAGACGAACTCTCTCAGTCAGCTTCTCTGACAGCTTCCTCTTAGAGGGACGTTTGAAATCGGCGCCGCCTGTGGCGGAATCAGCCGATGAAAAACGCCGAAGGTTGGCTGCCGAAAGGCAGACGGAAGGCGTTTTATTCCACCGGCTTGGCGCCCTGAAGGAACGCGCAGTAGCCGCGATAGCCCTCGTAGAGATCGACCTTGCTGATGACCTCATACGGCGCGTGCATGCTCAGCACCGGAATACCGGAGTCGATCACGTTCATGCCGTACTTGGCGCACAGGTAGGCGATCGTTCCGCCGCCGCCGAGATCGACGCGGCCCAGTTCCGCCGTCTGGAACGCCACGCCCGCGTCATCCATGATCTTTCGGAGGCTGGCCATAAATTCCGGGTTCGCGTCGTTGCTGCCGGACTTGCCGCGGCTGCCGGTGAACTTGTTAAAGCAGATGCCGCGGCCGAGGAACGCGCTGTTCTTCTTTTCAAACGCGCTGGCGAAATTCGGGTCGTAGCCCGCGCTCACGTCGCTGGAGAGCATGCGGCTGTTGCGCAGGCAGCGGCGCACGGCCAGCTCGCAGTAATCCGCCGTGCAGGCGTACAGCTCGGCGACGGTGTTTTCCAGATAGTGGGAAGCCATGCCCGTCGCGCCGACGCTGCCGATCTCCTCCTTATCGGTGACGATGCAGCAGAGGGTGTATTCCGGCGTGCCCTCGTAATCGAGCACCGCCATCATCGACGGATACGCGCAGACGCGGTCGTCGTGGCCGTAGGCCAGAATCATGCTGCGGTCAAAGCCCATATCGCGCGCCTTGCCCGCCGGAACGATCTCAAGCTCCGCGGAGAGGAAATCCTCCTCCTCCACGCCGTATTTATCCGCCAGCAGCTTGAGCACGTTGGCCTTCACCGCGTCCTTTTCCTCGCCCTCAAGCGGCCTGCCGCCGACGATCAGGTTGAGCGCCTCGCCCTCGACCACTTCCTTCGCGTTCTTGGTCATCTGCTCCTGCGCGAGGTGCACCAGCAGGTCGGAGATGCAGAACACCGGGTCGTTTTCGTCCTCGCCGATGTTGATGATGACCTTTTCGCCGGTCTTCCGGACGATCACGCCGTGCAGCGCCAGCGGGATGGCGACCCACTGATATTTCTTGATGCCGCCGTAATAATGCGTATCCAGATACGCCAGATCGGTATCCTCGTAGAGCGGGTTCTGCTTCACGTCGATACGCGGGGAGTCGATGTGCGCGCCGAGGATATTCATGCCCTCCTCCAGCGGCTTCTCGCCCAGCACGAAGAGCATGAAGCTCTTGCCCATCCAGTTGGCATAGACGCGCGCGCCCGCTTCCAGCTTCCTGCCCGAGCGAACGACCGCGTTCAAATCCTCAAAGCCATGCGCCTTCGCCAGCTTCTCGCCGTAGGCCACGCACTCGCGCTCCGTTTTGCCGTTGTTGATGAAATCGCAGTATGCCTTGGCAAAGGCTTCCACCCTGCCGTCATCCCCGGCATATGCCGCCCACGCATTTTTTCTTTCCATGGTCTGTTCCTCTTTCCGCCCTTCTTCGGGCTGATGATCGTGTTTGTGCTTTATTATAGGCCAAATCGGCTTATTTGGCAAGCTCGGGCGCGTTTTCCCGCGCCTTGGCCTCCATCCCCGCTTCCAATCTTGTTTCCAATCTTGTTTCCAATCTTCTTTCCGATCTTGTTTCTGCTCTCGCTTCTGTTTTTGCTTCTGTTTTCGCTTCTGCTCTCGCTTCTATTTTGGCTTCTGCCCGCGCTTCTTCCCTGCGCTGCTCCCACGGCATTTTCTGCGCCACGCTGCTGGCCGTGCGCTCCAGCCACGCGGGCACGCCGCCGATCATCGAGCTGCCCAGCAGCCTGAATGCCTCCAGCACCGCGCTCCGCGTCTTTTCATCCATCGCGCCCGCCGCCTTGAGCACGCTCATCGTGTTGCGCGCCTCGAACAGATCGCTGACGTTCATGCCGTTCGACGCGCTGAGCACGGCGTAAATGCCGTCGATGGCCTGCCTGCGCATGTCGGGCTTCAGCTCCTCGAGCCACCGCTTGATGGTGTCGTCGGCGAAATGGCTGTGCCCGGTGCGCTCGCTGAGCTTGATGAAATCGCCGCCCATGATCTGCCAGGTGTATGCGTCGTGCTGAAACACGCCCACGCCGTTGCTGCGCACAATGGTGAACGGCTCTCTGTGCCACATCAGAATGCCGATCATCGAGGATTGCGGCACGAACGTGCGGATGCGCATATCCACCTTGCCGAATTCCTCGGAGGAAATCGTCGCCTCGTTGAAGCCCGGCCCGTCGAAATTATAGACCGTCTGAATCCGCGCGCGGGTCGCCTCATCGACAAACATCCCCGCATAGGCCGCCAGATTGCCGCCCTTTGAATGGCCGCCGACGATCAGCGGCAAATCAATGGCTTTGGCGACGTGCTGCGCATAGGCCACCGCGTCCCGCTGCGCCGGAACCTCGGTTTCAAAGCTCATGTTGAAATCTTCCTTCCAGCCGACGACGGTGTTATCCGTGCCGCGGAAGGCGACAAACGCCCGCCCTTCGCCCAGCAGGTAGGTCACGGCGGCAAACTGTTCTTCCTGCTCGGGATCGACCTTGTTGACGTAGCCGACCAGGCGGATATCCCGAAACCGCGCGCTCTCCATCAGCGCGGCGAGCAGCTTTCGATCCTCCCTGACGTTGTACGCCAGCGGCGTTTTATCCCGTTCGTTGACCTCCAGCAGCTTCTGCGCCGCGTCGCGCAGGGAAATCCCCTCGTCAAACGCATCCCCCGCGATGTGATCGTAGGGCATATACGACAGATAGCTCAGCAGCAGCGCGTCCACGTCGCACAGCGGCACGCGCTCAAGCGGCAGATCGCCTCTCCAAAGCACATAATCCTGTATATTGGGCATGGTGTCCTCCCGTTTGCGGTCGCCTAAAAATCGCGCAATCGCGCGCCCCAAATCCGATAGCTTCATTATAATCTGGCATAAAAGTTCTGTCAATGTCGACGACGTGCGCGGAATATGCGCAAACGCCTGTTCTTTTTCCTGTGTAGGCTTGCCAAAATCCAGCCGTATCATGCATTTTGGCGTCCATTCGAATTGACAAGGCGGCGCGCCTGCCGTATACTTTTATGAATGATCCCGATTTTCATGCTTTCGGAGGCTTTTTTACATGGTCTACAAGTGGGCGCTTCAAATCCCCAACCTCAGCCCGGAGCTGACGCGCCGCGCCTATCTCTATCTGCCTGCCTGTTACGACGAGCAGCCGGACGCGCGTTTCCCGGTGATGTACATGTTCGACGGCCACAACGTCTTCTTCGACGAGGACGCGACCTACGGCCAATCCTGGGGCATGGCCGATTATATGGACAAAACCGACACGCCGCTGATTATCGCGGCGGTCGAGTGCAACCCCGTCGGCAACAACCGCCTGGAGGAATACTGCCCCTTCACCTGCGAAGACCCGAACCTCGGGCGGATTCGCGGGCGCGGGCGCGCGACGATGGAGTGGTTCATCCGCGATTTCAAGCCGATGATCGACGCGAATCTGCGCACCCTGCCGGACAGGGCGAACACGCTGATCGCCGGTTCGTCGATGGGCGGGCTGATGAGCCTGTATGCCGCCACGGCGTTCAACGATGTTTTCGGCCGGGCGGCCTGCCTGTCCCCCAGCCTGTGGCTCGCCCCCGCGAAAGCGCGGCGGTTCATCCGTCAGGCGGAAATCTCCCCCGATACGCTGATCTACATGGATTACGGCGGGGAGGAAATGGCCAACCACGCATCCAATCTCTCCGCGCTGACCACCTGTTCCTCGGCGCTGCTGCAAAAGGGCGTCGATCTCGCGTTCCGCATCGTCCCCGGCGGCACCCACAGCGAGGCCTCGTGGGCGCGGCAGATTCCCGTTTTTATGAAATGTCTGGGGTTTTAATACTAATTCGCAGTTAAAATGCTTAACAGAGCGCATCAGATTTTTTGTTCTGACGAAGCCAAGTGAAGTGAGGCGTACTGGAGGTACGTTGAACGGAACGAGGCAAAGTCAGAGCGAAAAAGATGGTGCGCGGATTAAGCCATTTTAACAAGAATTAGTATAACGCGGCGGGCGCGTATCCCCCACGAATGGATAAGGAGAATCAACCCATGGAAGTTCGTTATTACAAAGGCTATTCCTACAACCTGAACCGCGAAATGGAGTTCAAGGTCTACGGCCATCGCGGCAAGCCGGTGCTGTTCATCCCCTGTCAGGCAGGGCGTTTCTATGATTTCGAAAATTTCCACATGGACGACGTGTTCCGCCCGTATATCGACGCGGGCGAAATCATGGTGTTCTCCATCGATACCATCGACAACGAAACGTGGGCGGATCACGGCGGCGACCCGCGCCAGCGCATCGAACAGCACGAGCGCTGGTTCAACTACATCGTCGATGAGATGGTGCCGCAGATTCGCCACCTCGCGGGCGAGCGCAACTGGTGTCAGATGCCGATCATGCCGTTCGGCTGCTCGATGGGCGCGATGCACGCGGCGAACCTGTTCTTCCGCCGCCCGGATCTGTTTGACAGCGTGCTGGCGCTCTCCGGCGTGTATGATTCCTTCGATTCCTTCGGCGATTACATGGATGACCTCGTCTACCGCAATTCGCCGTATCACTACCTCTCCGGCATGTCGCCGGATCACCCGTATATCCGCATGTACAACGAGCGGAAAATCATCCTCTGCGTCGGTCAGGGCGCGTGGGAGGACGTGCTCAAGGAGAGCACCTCGCGCATCAAGGGCGTGCTCGACGCGAAGGGGATTCACGCATGGGTGGATTTCTGGGGCTACGACGTCGATCACGACTGGGGCTGGTGGTATAAGCAGGTCGAGTATTATCTGCCCTTCCTGCTCGGCAAACGATAACGCAGGGGATACGCCGCGCATCCGCCTGTTTTAAGCGATACAGTAAATGAGCAAATCCGAAATGATGCACAAATTCCGGTAACGGGCGCGCAATGCGCGCCCCTACGGGTACGGCGCAACTTATTGCTTAGACGGAAAATGACCTGATAAATGAGTTCCCTCTTCGAGAGCGTGGAGTTTGCCGCCCGCTGTGCGGGAGGCAGGCAAACGGAACGCCGAAGGTCTGGCACGCCGGAAGGCGTGACTGAAGGAGTCGGATGACGCCAAACCGCTTAAATCTGTATTCATCAATCATCTTCAAGCTGACCAAAAGGAGCGTTTCCATGAAAAACTTTATCTTTATCTCCCCGAATTTCCCAACAAACTACTGGAAATTCTGCGCCGAGCTGAAAAAGAACGGCATGAACGTCCTCGGCATCGGCGATTGCCCGTATGACCAGCTCATGCCGGAGCTGCGCGGCTCGCTGAACGAATATTACAAGGTCTCCTCGCTCGAAAATTACGATGAGGTTTTCCGCGCCGTCGCGTTTTTGACCTACAAGCACGGCAGGATCGACTGGCTGGAAAGCAACAACGAATACTGGCTCGAGCGCGACGCGATGCTGCGCACCGCCTTCAACATCACCACCGGCTTCCACACCGAGGATATGCAGCCGGTCAAGTATAAATCCGCGATGAAGGCCAATTACGCCAAGGCGGGCATCAAGACCGCGCGCTGGCACATCGTGCGCGATTACACCGGCTGCAAGGATTTCGTCCGCGAGGTCGGCTACCCCGTCATCGTCAAGCCGGATAACGGCGTGGGCGCGTCCCACACCTACAAGCTCAGCAGCGACGACGAGCTGAATTATTTCTTCGCCACGAAGGACGAAACCGTCTACATCATGGAGGAATTCGTCAACGGCACGGTGCACTCGTATGACGCGATCATCAATTCCAAGGGCGAGCCGCTGTTCGAAACCGGCAACGTCACCATGGATTCCATCATGGATATCGTCAACACCAACGGCAACTCCTGCTATTACATCGAGAAGACCCTGCCGGACGCCATGCGCGACATCGGCCGCCGCACCGTCGCCGCCTTCGGCGTGAAGAGCCGCTTTGTGCATCTGGAATTCTTCGTGCTCAACGCGGATCAGCCCGCACTGGGCAAAAAGGGCGACATCCTCGGTCTGGAGGTCAACATGCGCCCCTCCGGCGGCTTCAGCGCGGATATGTTCAACTTCGCCAACTCCACCGACGTGTATAAAATCTGGGCGGATATGGTTGCCTATGACCGCAGCACCGTCAGCAGCGAGGGGCGCGAGCACTTCTATTGCTGCTTCTGCGGCCGTCGCGACGGCAAGAATTTCGCGATGGATCACGCCGCGATCATGGCCAAATACGGCGACCGCATCAAGATGGTGCAGCGCATCCCGAAGGCACTTTCCGGCGCCATGGCGGATATGATGTACCTCGCCAACATGCGCACCGAGGAAGAGAAGGCCGCGTATTACCGCGACCTGCTGGCGACGAAATAAACGCTACATCAAAAGGGGCTGTCAGGCTTCAAACCGAACATTTCAGGAAACATTATCTAAGCATGGGGCTTTGCCCCATCGCCCCACCAAAGGGCTTTCCGTTTTCGCTTGTTTGTTTCTGCCACTGGCAGCAACAACCGAAAACCCCTTTGGAAACCTTCGGGCAAAAATACTTAGTTTTGTTCTTGAAATGCCAGTTTTGCCTGACAGTCCCTTCCCTATGCGCAAACGATGCGTAAAATCAGATTCGATGCTGCTTGAGGAAATACGCCATATCGCTCATCGCCTTGGTGAGCGTCTCCGGCTCGGGCAGCATGACGATGCGGAAGCGCAGATCCTCGTGCCAGTCAAACCCGCCGCCAGGGATGACGAGCACATGCTGCTCATGCAGGAACTTCATTGCGAAGTCGTGCGCATCCTCAAAATCAAACTTGCTCTTGTCCAGCCGCGGGAACAGGTAGAACGCCGCATGGTTGGTCACATAATCCACGCCGTCAATCTTATCCAGCGCTTCGAGCGTCGCCTTGCGCTGCTCAAAGAGGCGGCCGCCCGGCACGAGCATCTCGTGCGTGCTCTCGCTGTCCACCAGCGCCGCAGGGATGACCAGCTGCGTCAGCGCGTTGCCGCACAGGCGCATGGAGGCAAGCTGCATCACGCCGTCCTTCACCGCGTCCAGCTCGCCCTTCGGGCCGGAGAACACCATCCAGCCGCAGCGGAAGCCGCAGATGATGTGGCTCTTGGAAAGGCCGTTGAACGTCACGCAGGGCAGGTCGGGCGCGAGCGCGCCGATGGATTCGTGGCGCAGGCCGTCCATCACCAGACGGTCGTAGATTTCATCCGCCAGGATCACCAGATGATGCTGACGCGCGATTTCCGCAATCGCCAGCAGCACCTCCTTGCTGTAAACCGCGCCGGTCGGGTTGTTCGGGTTGATGACCAGAATTGCCTTGGTGCGGTCGGTGATTTTGCTTTCGATGTCCTCGATATCCGGGTTCCATTCGTTCGCCGGGTCGCAGCGATAGAAGACCGGCTTGCCGCCGCACAGATAGGCGTTGTTGCTCCACAGGGAATAGCACGGCGACGGCAGCAGGATCTCGTCGCCCGTGCCGATCAGCGCGTTGAGCAGCATGCTCGCCGCCTCGCTCACGCCGTTGCAGATGAACACGTCGTTGGGCATGATGCCCTGCAGCCCGCGCCCGATGTGATAGGTGCAGATGACGTTCCGCGCCGCCGCCATGCCGCGCACGTCGCAATACGGAACGGCCTCGTCGATATGCAGCGCCAGCGCCTGACGCACGCTGTTGGGCAGCTTGAAGCCGAACCGGCCGGGGTTGCCCGTATTGAGCTTGAGGACGTTGATGCCCTCGGATTCCATGCGCAGCGCCTCCTGATACAGCGGGCCGCGGATATCGGAATGGACATGATCCAGTCTGTCTGAACGAGTTACCATTTTTCTTCCTCGCTTCATCGTGAAATATGCGCCCAAAAAGGGGCAACAAATATAATGTTCGCTTTGAACTCAAAAAAATCCTTTTTTCGCGCGCCAAAAAACGCGCGCCGACGGCGTTTTTCAGCACAGTCGGCGCGGATATTCGGTTCATTTCCCTTATCGGAGTTTCTTTCTCACCCAGCCGGTCAGCATATCCAGCAGGAAAACCGTCGCGATGACCGTCAGCAGGATGATGCCCACGCGCGACCAGCGGCAGGCCTGAATCGCGAAGATCAGCGTCGCGCCGATGCCGCCCGCGCCGACAAGGCCGAGCGTCGAAGCGCTGCGCACCGCGATTTCGAAGTGGTTGAGCACCAGCGAGGCGTAAATCGGCATGAGCTGCGGCAGGCGGGCATAGAACATCGTCTGCACCCCGTTCGCGCCGACCGCGTGGCAGGCTTCCACCGGCGTTTCATCCATGCGCTCCATCTCCTCGGTGAAGAGCTTGCCCAGCATGCCGATCTGGTGCACGCCGATGGCCAGCACGCCCGCAAACGCGCCCGGCCCGACCACCTTGATGAAAATGATCGCGTACACCAGCTCCGGGAACGCGCGCAGCACGTCGAGCACAAATTTGCCCACCCGCGGCACGACCGGGTTTTTCCACAGGCTGCGGGAAGCCAGAAGCGTAAACGGAACGGCCAGAACCGTGCCGATGGTCGTGCCAAAGAAACCGATGCCCACCGTCAGCAGCATCAGGTGGAAGATGTCCTCCGAGCTCCCGGTATAAAACGCGGCGAAATCCGGCTTGCAGAGGTTGGCGATTGTCGCCTTGAACGTGCCCCACGAAAAATAATTCAGCGTGCTCCAGTCGATATCCGCCGCACACCAAACCAACAGCGCGGCCGCCGCGGCGGCAATCGCCCATTTTTTGATCGAATCAGAAAGCCTCATCTTCATTTCAGCCTCCTGCGAATCGCTTCGGAAAGTGCGTCAACCAACACAACCACCGCAAAAATAAACAGAATGATGATCGACACCCGCTCGTATTTGAACAGCCCCAGCGCCTCGTTGAGCTTCACGCCGATGCCGCCCGCGCCGACATACCCCAGCACCGTGGAGGCGCGCACATTCAGCTCAAACGCATAAAACGTGTAGCTGACCACGCTGGATGTGATCTGCGGCCAGATCGCCCAAACCGCAACCTTGAGCTTGTTGGCGCCAACCGCCGTCGCAGCCTCGACCGGGCTTAGGTCGATGGTCTCAATGGACTCAAAAATCAGCTGCGACGCCATGCCGAACGTGAAAATCGCAATCGTCAGCACGCCCGTCGCCTCGCCGATGCCCACAATCGCCACCAGCAGGGACGCGAGCAGCAGATTCGGAATCGTGCGGATGACATTCAGAAAGAAGCGGCACACGCCGGTGATTATCCGGTTGTCCGTCACCACGGTCGTCGCCAGAAACGCAAACGGAATCGCCAGCAGAATCCCCAGCGCGGTGCCCAGCGCAGACATTTTGAGCGTCTTGACCATCGGATCGACCAGCTTGGGCAGATAGGAAAACTGCGGATGAGCCAGCTTTTTGAGGAATACGCCCACCTGACCGATGTTTCCGGCCAGCTGCTCGAAATTCGCATCGGTGCTGACGATGCTCGCGTACAAAAACGCCAGCAGAAGCAGCGCGATGAACAGATGCTTGTACCACTCAAAATGAACGGTATCTTTAATTTTCATGGCGCGCCTCTTCCTTGAGGAACGAATCCCCCTTGTAGACCATGCGCAGCACGTCGTCGGTCAGTTCCGCCGGCGTGCCGTCAAAGACAAGCCTGCCATCCTGCAGGGCGATAATGCGGTCGGAGAACTGCCGCGCCAGCGCGATGGAATGAATGTTGACCACGACCGTCTTGCCCATCGTGCGGTTGATGGTTTTCAGCTCCGTGAGGATTTCCTGCGACGTCACCGGATCGAGCGAAGCTACCGGTTCGTCCGCCAAAATGATATTGGCCTCCTGAAACAGCGTTCTGGCAATCGAGACGCGCTGCTGCTGGCCGCCGGAAAGGTTGTCGCAGCGATCGTGCGCCTTGTCCGCCAGATTCACCTTTTCCAGCACGCTCCGGCAAAGGGCATAATCCTCTCTTGAAAACAGGCCGAACACGCTCTTGAAGGTGGAATAATACCCTAGCTTGCCGGAAAGCACATTCTTCTGGACGGTCAGGCGCTTGACCAGATTGAACTGTTGGGAGATCAAACCAATCTTGCGGCGAATCCGCTTTAATTCGCGCTTATTCGCTCCGGTAATCGATTGCCCGTCAATCGAGACGATGCCCTCGGTCACGTCGTTCAAACGGTTGATGGCGCGCAGCAGCGTGCTCTTGCCCGCGCCGGACAGGCCGATGATGGAGACGTATTCCCCATCCGGAATCGTCAGATTGATATCGACGAGCCCCTTCACGCCGTTTGGATAGGTTTTAGATACATGGTCAAACGTAATCATGTTGTTTTCCACTCGCTTCCGATTGGTCTTTTTCGTTGTTCGGCGCTTTTTCTTAAACAGCAGAAAGCGGTATTCCTCCCCCGTTCAGAGGAAAGAATACCCCCTTCTTTATGCCGTTTTCAATTTGCGGTTACTCCGTCGCCAGCTCGATATACTGCGCGATGGTATCGTAATCGGCCTCGTTCGCCTCGATATAGCCGCTGTGGTTCCACGCGCCCATGATCTCAAGGCCCTTTTCGTCGGAAGCCATCTTGAGGAACGCTTCCTTCACGATCTGCGCGTCGTTGTCGGAAAGGCGGGTGTTGACCGCAATCGCGTCGTTGGGGATATCGCCGTCGGAGAGCTTCGCGACGGAGAGCAGGCTGTACAGATCATACGGATTGCCGTTCTCATCCAGCACGGCGCTGGAGAACACGAAGCGCGCGCCCTCGAACACAAAGCAGGCGTCCACCTGACCGTTGATGACGGCCAGAATCGCGCTCGGGATCGAGGTGATGTTCACCCACGTGCAGGAATCGGTGTCGATGCCCGCCATCTTCATCTCGGCGACCGGGTAGATGTAGCCGGAAGCGCTGGAAGCGCCGAGGTAGGCAATCGTCTTGCCCGCCAGACCCTCGTAGCCGGTGATGCCGGAATCGGCGCGCACGAGCACCTCAGCCTTGAAGCTGCCAACCGGCACGCCCGGCATCAGCTGCTCGTTCTCGTCGTAATCGTTGAGCGTCGTGGAGAGGATGGCCTTCGCCACGCCCATCTCGCGCGCCTGCGCATAGGTCGCCGGCGGCATGATGCCCACGTCCACCGTGCCGGACTCCATGGCCTCGACGATGGCGTTGTAGCTGGTCGCGACGGTCATCTTCACCGGAATGCCCATCAGCTCGGTCATGTACGCGGAAAACTCCGCGGTCGTCGCGTCGGCGGTTTCGGTGTTGGTCGGCACGAACTGAACGGTCAGCTCCTTCACATCCATGTCCGCCAGCGCGGAAACGCCCAGCAGCATGACGAAAACAAAGGTCAGCAGCAGACAAATCTTCTTCATAATCCGATTGCTCCTTTTTCTGTTCGGTTGTGGTTTCAAACCTACGTTTTATTATACCGAATCACGCCTGCAAAATCAATCGGGATTCCGTATTTTGATTCCTTTTTTTCGCGCTTTGTTCGTGTTTTTTACATTCATTTGATATTTGACATTTCCGCCGCGCCGGGGTATCATGGGGCTATTCTTCAATCATCGGAGGCTGATTTCATGGAGCTTCATTTTCTGGGGCGCGGCGCGGCCTTTTACGTCGAGGCGGGCAACACGTCGGCCTATCTCCGCGAGGGCAGCCGTCTGCTGCTGCTCGACTGCGGCGAAAGCGTCTTTGCCGATCTTCTGCGGCGCGGCGCGCTTTCCGGCGTGACGGATATCACCGTCGCCCTTTCGCATCTGCACAGCGACCACTGCGGCTCGCTCGGTTCGCTCTGCCATTACTGCTTCTACATGCTGCACATCGTCCCCAAGCTGGTTCTCCCGGCGGACGCGGCCTATCGCGCGGACGTCGCGACGCTTCTTCGCCTGTTCGGCGTGCAGGAGAACGCATTCGCCTTTGTGGAGGACGGCGGCGCTTTGGGCTTCTCGTCGTTCCGGTCCTTCCGCTATGTGCCGACCCGCCATTCCGACGGGATGCGCTGCTTTTCCTTCATCTTTGAGACCGAAAACGGCGGCGTGTTCTTTTCGTCGGATACCTGTACGACGGAAACGCTCGCCGCGTTCATCCAATCGCATCCGAATTTTGAGCGCGCCTACATGGATTCCACGGACGCGGACTACCCCGGCAATATCCACCTTCCCATCGGACAGATTGCGCAGGTCGTCCCCGCGGAGAAGCGCGGCCGCGTCTATATGATGCATCTCAACCGCGCCGCGTGCGCCGAAGCGGGGCGGGCGTTCGGCTTTTCCTGCGCCGCGCCGTGATCCCCTTTCCCCTTCCCGATTTTACGTCCGCCCGATTTTACGGTTCGGAGCGTTGACGTTTCGCCGTCTTTCGCTTATCATAGAAGCCATATTGCACAAGGAGCGTTTTGCCATGATTGCACTTGCCACCGCCGCCGATCTGCCGCGGATTCTCGCCCTTTACGCCCACGCCCGCGCCTTCATGGCGCAAAACGGCAACCCCAGCCAATGGGGTCAAACCCGCCCGACCGAAGCGGACATCGCCGCGCACATCGCCGCCCGCGAATTATATGTCCTGCGCGAGGAAGGCGAAATCCACGGCGTGTTCGCGTTCATCCTCGGCGAAGACCCGACCTATCGCGTCATCGAGCAGGGCGCGTGGCTTTCCGATGCGCCCTACGGCACGATTCACGCCGTCGCCAGTGACGGGCAGATCCACGGCCTGCTCAGCCGGATCGTCGCCTATTGCGAACAGACGACCCCGCACCTGCGCATCGACACCCACCGCGACAACGCGATCATGCAGCACGTCATTTTGAAAAACGGCTTCACCCGCTGCGGCGTCATTCACATCGCCGGCGGCGCGGAACGAATCGCGTTTGAAAAATTATAAGCGGGCACCGCGTTTCCTGCGCCTTTCGTTTCTTGACCCATTCTAAAACGGCGCTTTCCCGATTTTGCTCGGGAAAGCGCCGTTTGGCTTATACTAATTCGCAGTTAAAATGCTTAACAGAGCGCATCAGATTTTTTGTTCTGACGAAGCCAAGTGAAGTGAGGCGTACTGGAGGTACGTTGAACGGAACGAGGCAAAGTCAGAGCGAAAAAGATGGTGCGCGGATTAAGCCATTTTAACAAGAATTAGTATTATATACGGAAATCAAGCCTGCGTTGCGGCGAAAGGCGTTCAGGCCGCTCAGTCTTCCGGCTTCGCACCGATGACCGCCTTGATGCGGCGCACGCCGGCGGAGGAGGATTCTTCCTTCAGGATCTTAAAGCTGACCAGCTCGCCGGTATGGCTCGCGTGCGGGCCACCGCAGATTTCCTTGGAATACTCGCCCATGGTGTACATGCGGACGCGCTCGCCGTACTTGCTCTCGAACAGGCCGATCGCGCCTTCCTTCTTCGCGTCCTCGACGGTCGTTTCGGTCATCACAACCGGCACATCCGCCTTGATCCACTCGTTGACCAGCGCTTCCACCTGCGCCAGCTCGTCCTTGGTCACCTTGCGGCCAAAGGAGAAGTCGAAACGCAGGCGCTCCGGCGTGATGTTGGAGCCCTTCTGCGCGACCTCGTCGCCCAGCACACGGCGCAGCGCCGCATGGAGCAGGTGGGTCGCGGTATGCAGGCGCGCGCTCTGGGCGCTGCTGTCCGCCAGACCGCCCTTGAAGCGCTGCTCGGCGCCCGCGTGGCTGCTCTTCTGGTGCTCGGCGAAGTGCTTTTCAAAGCCCGCCTCGTCCACGGTCAGGCCGTGCTCCCTCGCCAGCTCGCGGGTCATCTCAATCGGGAAGCCGTAGGTCGCGTACAGGTTGAAGGCCACCATGCCGTCGATGACCTTGCTCTCGCCCATGCGGGAAACGGCCTTCTCGAACTCGCGCTCGCCCTGACGCAGCGTGCGGGCAAAGCGGGTCTCCTCCAGCTTGAACTGCTCCAGCACAAACGCCTCGTTCTGCTTGAGCTCCGGATAGACCTCGGCATACTGGTCGATGACAACCTTGCCGATCTCGGCGGTGAAGCCCTCCTGCATGCCCAGCTCCATGCCAAAGCGCACGGCGCGGCGGATCAGGCGGCGCAGCACATAGCCCTGATCGACGTTGCTCGGGCTGACGCCGCGCGGGTCGCCCATGATGAAGGTCGAGGTGCGCAGGTGGTCGGCCACGATGCGGAACGCGCGGGTCGTCGCCTCGTCGTCGTCATAGTGCTTGCCGGACAGCTCGGAAATCTTGGCGATGATGCCGGTGAAAGCGTCCGTCTCGTAGACCGTCTTGCAGCCGTTGAGGGTGCAGACTGTGCGCTCCAGACCCATGCCGGTATCGACGTTCTTCTTCGCCATCGGCACATACTGGCCGTCGGCGGTCTTGTTATACTGCATGAACACGTCGTTCCAGATCTCCAGGAAGCGGCCGCAGGAGCACGCCGGGGAGCAGTTCGGGCCGCACGGCGGCTGATCCTTGATGATGAACATCTCGGTGTCCGGGCCGCAGGGGCCGGTCTGACCCGCCGGGCCCCACCAGTTATGCTCGCGCGGGAGGAAGTAGATATTCTCCTTCTTCACGCCGTTTTCCATCCAATAGTTGGCGGCTTCCTCGTCGCGCGGGATGTCGCCCTCGCCCTCGAAGACGGTGAACGCCAGCTTGTCCTTGTCAAGGCCGAGGTACTCCGGGCTGGTCAGGAACTCCCAGCTCCAGGCGATCATTTCCTTCTTGAAATAATCGCCCAGCGACCAGTTGCCCAGCATCTCGAAGAACGTCAGGTGGGACGCATCGCCCACCTCGTCAATATCGCCGGTACGGATGCACTTCTGCACGTCGGTCAGGCGGGTGCCGGCCGGGTGCTTGCTGCCCAGCAGATACGGGACGAGCGGATGCATGCCCGCGGTGGTGAACAGAACGGTCGGGTCGTTCTCCGGAATCACGGAGGCGCTGGGAATCACGGCATGGCCCTTGCTCTTGAAGAAATTGAGCCACATGCTGCGCAATTCGCCGGAAGTCATCTTCTTCATGGTTGTTTCTCTCCTTTATTTCAGGTGATACCCGTTTTTGGGTAAATGAAAACGCCTGCCGTCCGGGGACGAACAGACGTTGATTCGCGGTACCACTCCGGTTGACGCGCGCCCAAACGGGCAGGCGCGCCCTCTTGCAACCCGTAACGCAGGTCAAACGCCCGGCTCCTCGCCGGGAACTCGTTGCAGGGCTGCCGAATCGCCTGCGCACCGGGCTTGCACCCTCCCCGGCTCGCTTTCCGCATGATTCGCTTCGGCTCTTTGCACGTCATCGCCTTTGCATATCGGGTTTATTATAGTCAGAAAAACAGGGCTTGTCAAGTCCCCAAAAACCGACAGGAGCGGCGCATTTTCAGCGCCGCTCCTGCAAAAGAGGGGATTGGGGGGCTTCGTTATTCGGCTTACTTGAACGTCGTCTCAACGACCACATTCACGCCGTTCACCTTGATGGCCTTCACCAGCGTTTCCGCCGTGTTGATCGCGTTCTGATGATCTTCATCCACGCGGTTCGTGCCGTGCGTCTTGGAATTGACGAAGTGCAGGCAGAACTGGCCTTCATAGCCGTTGTTGGTGATATCCTGCGCGCCGTGCGGCTGACCGTAGATCGAGCAGAGGAACTGACCCGCGCTCGTCGTAATCATCATCGGGCGGCGCTTATAGCTGATGGCGTTCGGCGTGGATACACCGTAGATTTCGCACAGCGTCGTCGTATCCGCAGAGGTCAGCGGCTCGGCGTCGATGTGGTTGCCGGTGGACTGAACGTGGACGTTCAGCGACTTGCCGGTGGTCAGATCCGTCAGCTTGATGGACGCGCCTCTGGCGATGCCCAGCGCCGTCGCGTTGGACTTCATATAGCTCCAATCGAGCTTGTAGACCTTCGCGTTATACGTCGTGGTCGCGCTGCTCGAGCCGGAATACGCCTTCTGAATCGCCGCAAGCGTTATCGCGCCGCAAACGCCATCCGCCGTCAGGTTGTTGTCGCGCTGGAACGCGCGCACCGCGTCCTTCGTGTACCTGCCGTAGTGGCCGGTGATCTGCCTGTCGTAGTATTCCAGCGCCGTCAGCGCGGTCTGGATGTAGGTGACCGTCGAGCCGGTAGAGCCGATGGTGTAGCTGCTGCCCGTGCTGCCGCTGCCGCCGTTGTTCTTGATATACGCCTCAACCTCAGCGTCGGTCATCACCTTGGCGTAATCCTTGGTGATCCAGTAACCGGCCTTGGTCTGGAACCAGCCATCCACCGTATCGACGTAGTAGAAGCAATCGCCGATGTTGGCCGTGCCCACGCGGTCGGCGCTGGTGCTCGGCTGATAGCGCAGGGAGACGTTGTTGCCCGTCACCTTAATCATGCCGATGGTTTCCTGCTCGCCGGAGTTGGAATCATCGCCAAAGTCAGCCGCGGTGATGTTTTCCATCATGTCGCCGCGGATGTAGCCTTTATAGGTGTAGCTGCCCACGGTCACGGTCACGTAATACCACTTCACGCCGCTGACGGTGTAAACCTTGGAAATACGGAACTTCTGACCCTTTTGCAGGCTCGCCTTCGCGCTGGACGTGGTGGAGTAGGAAGAACGCAGATACACGTTGTCCTTCGTCGTGCGTCCGTAGGATTTGTCGGTCGTCACGGTCGAGCCGCTGCTGGAGCCGCTGTCCGCACTGCCGCCGGTGAGGCTGCGCAGCTTGTTGATCGTCGCCGGACCCGCAACGCCGTCCACTGTCAGTTTGTTGGCGTCCTGGAACTTGCGAACCGCCTGCTTGGTCAGGCTGCCGAAGCTGCCGGTGATCGAGCCGTAGTAATAATTCAGCTTTTTGAGCATCGTCTGCAGCTCGGTGACGGCCGTGCCCTTGTCGCCCTCGCGCAGGGTCGTCGCCACGGTGCCGGGGCCGACGTCCACACCCGCGTTCTTGAGCGCGCTGGTGATCGCGTTCAGCGTCGCCGTGCTGGCCACGCCGTCCTGCGTCAAGCCCTTCGCCTTCTGGAATTTCTTAACGGCCTGCTGCGTCAGGTTGCCGTAGTGGCCGGTCACGTCGCCGTAGTAGTAGCCCAGCGTCGTCAGATTCTGCTGGAGCGCGCTGACGGCCGTGCCGGTCGAGCCGAGCTTCATGTTCGTGCTGCTGGAGCCGCTCGACGAGCCGCCCGCCTTGTCAACCGCCGCCGCAATCGCGTTGAGCGTCTTCGTGCCCGCGACGCCGTCCGCCGTCAGGCTCTTCGCCTTCTGGAAGGCCTTCACGGCCGCCTCGGTCCTCTCGCCGAAGTTGCCGGTGATATCCGCATAGTAATAGCCAAGCTGCTTCAAATCCGTCTGAAGCTGGCTGACCTTCGTGCCCTGGCTGTTCAGCTTGAGCGTCGTGCCCGCGTTGCCGCCGGAAGCGGGCGTGCCGCCCTTGCGGGCAACCGCCGCCGCGATGGCTTTCAGGGTCTTGGTGCCCGCGACGCCGTCCGCCGTCAGGCCGTTTTCCTCCTGGAAGCGCTTCACGGCCGTCTCGGTCTTCGCGCCGAAATTGCCGGTGATCTCCGCCCAGTAATAGCCCAGCGTCGTCAGATCCTGCTGGAGATTGCGAACGTCCGTGCCCTTGGAATTGAGCTTGAGACCGCTTGCGGAGGAACCCGAGCCGGAAGAGCTGCCGCCCTTCGCTTCGTAGGCCGCGTCAATCTTCGCGATGGTCTGCGGGCCGGCAATGCCGTCCGCCGTCAGGCCGTTCTTGCCCTGAAAGCTCTTGATGGCCGCCACGGTCTTCGGTCCCGCGTTGCCGGTGATCTGGCCGTAGTAATAGCCCAGCGCCTTCAGCTCGGTCTGCACCTTGCTGACCGTCGCACCGCTGGAATTTTCGCGGATATAGGTCGTATCCGAATTGGCGGCGCTGGCCTTGCGCTCCGCCGCGGTGAACGTGCCGACCGCCTTGCTGGGCAGATTGCCGCTGCTCACCTTGAACTTCGACTTGGCCTGATCGGTGGAAAGCACCTTCACGTAGGTGTTGCGCCCGTCGCTCTGGCAAACCCAACCCGTCGCGGTAGAACCGTCGCTGGCGCGGTATTTGACCTGAACGAACGTGTTCGATCCGCTCGTCTTGGAAGACGTGATGTAAATGCACGCATCCTTCACGATGTTATCAATAATCGTCGCGTTGGTCGATGCGCTTTCGCGCACGCGAACCTTGTCCTGTGTCTGGCCGTAGACCTTGCTGTAACTTGCGGCACTCGCCACAGGCACGGCAAAGACCATCACCAGCACACACAGGATCGCCAGCAGCGCCGAGCGTTTGTTGATCCTGCCGTTTGTCATGATGATATCCCCTCTTTCAAGCCCCTATTGGGGGCCAAGTTTTTGGGATCGGGTCTTCCCCCAACCAGATACACCCATCCCTTTCTTACATTACGAGACAATTTTATTACAATTCTGTTAATTTGTCAACTGTTTGTGTCCGATTTGTTTATGGAATTGTCATCCTTTTTCGCGTTTTCTTCATAAATATCGGTATTTTCGTCCGACTGCGCCGTTTCGCCGCCCAGCTTCAATCGCTTGCGCGGCACAAAGCCGGAGAACACCGTGTCCCCGTCGCGGGAATCCACCGTGATTCGCCCGCCCAGCTCCGTAACCGTCTGATTGACAATGAAAAGCCCCATGCCCTGCCCCGTCCGTTTGGTGGTGAAGCCCGGCTCGAAGATCTTGGCGCGCTGCTTTTCCGGGATGGCCGGCCCGTTGTTGCGCACGGAGAAGAACCAGCTGCGCAGATCCTCGCCCAAAACCAGCTCGACCGTCGGCTTTTCGCCCTCGGGCAGTTGGGCGCTCGTCGCCGCGTCCAGCGCGTTGTCGATCAGGTTGGCCAGCACGCGGCAGATTTCCCACGCGGGCATCAGCGGATCGTCCCACTTCGCCGCGATGGAGAGCTTCAACTCCGCGCCGCGCTGTCTCGCCTCGACCACCTTCGCCTGAATGAGCGCGTTGACCGCTGGGCAGGCCGTGCGCATCATGCGGCTGACGCGCTGCATGTCGCCGTAGAGCTTGTCCATATAGGTCATCGCCTCGCCCGGCTCGTTCATCTCACTCAGGCTGTAAACCACCTGAATGTGATTCATAAAGTCGTGCCGCTGGGCGCGCATCTCGCGGTTGAGGTCTTCGAGCTGTGAATACGCTTCCTCCAGCTCCTGCGTGCGGCGCACCATGCGCAGGCTGGTCAGCGACGCGCCGATATCCGTCAGTGCGCCCCAGCCGACGATGGTGAAGCACAGCAGCGACACCATCCGCACGATGCTCTCCTCCACCCCGCCGAGCAGCATCCGCCGCACGAGCGTCAGCATCACGATTCCGGCGACAATCTCCAGCACGTTGATGGCGATGGATATCAGGGCGGCTTTTTTCACCTTGAGATGGTCGTGCATCTCTTCCTTGGTCAGATTGAATCTCATGCTCTTTCCCTGTCAAACAAAAATCCCATGCGATGCCTTTCGGTGACCGCACGGGATTTTCCATGTTCGCTGATTACTCGTGAAGCGAAGCCGGATACACGCCGCTTTCGTGCAGCTTGCGGAGCTCCGCCTGCACAAACGGCTTGTCCTCTTTATAGGTCACGCCAAACCACACGGCGTCGGTCGTCAGCATCGGCACGGTCAGTTCGCCCTCGTGCATCAGCTCGTCCACAAACACCGGCAGCAGGCACTCGGCCTTGATCGCATCCGGCGCAAGCCCCTTGAGGAACGTCGCGAAATATTCCTCCAGCTTGCCGAAAATCCACGGGGTGAAGCCCCAGAAGTTCATGCTGACCGGCGCGAGGGGATCCAGCAGCTCGCCCGGTTCGCCCGCGCCGATGTCGCGGATCTCGCCGTTTTCACAGAGCTTGATCTTGAGCGTCTCCACAACCTTGTCGAGGTTGCCGTTCACGGCGTGGCACACGCCGCGGGACACCGTGCCGTTTTTGGAAACGGTGTTTTGGAGCTGATAGCCCACCATGGTCGCCTCGCCCTCGGGCGCCAGCGTCTGCAATTTTTCATAGATCGTGCTGAACGCGGACACGCCGTAGTAGTCATCCGCATTGATGACGGCAAACGGCTGGTCGATGTAGTCGCGCGCCACGAGCACCGCGTGCACCGTGCCGAACGGCTTGGTGCGCTCCTCGGGAATATGATAGAAGGAAGGAACGCTGGAGAAATCCTGGAATGCGTAATCCACCTTCACCTTCTTGGCGATGCGGTCGCCGCAGATGGAAGCCAGCGTCTCCTTCATGCCCGGCTTGATGACAAAAACAACCTTGTCAAAGCCTGCGCGAATCGCGTCATAGATGGAATACTCCATCAGGATTTCGCCATTCGGGCCGAGACCGTCCACCTGCTTGTTGCCGCCGTAGCGGGAGCCCATACCGGCCGCCATAATCAAAAGCGTAGCACCCATATCCAAATATCCTCCTCGAATCATTTGATTGGTTTCGAGAATATTATACAAGATTTGGCGCTCGCCTTCAAGCCATATCCCTTAAATTCGCAAAACATTTGTCGCTTTCCGCCTCTTGCGGCCTGATTTGCAAGGATGTATAATGGAAAAAAACATCGGGAGGAATGCGCATGAAGGTTCTTCTGCTCAACGGCAGCCCCAATGAACACGGCTGCACCTACACCGCGCTCTGCGAGGTCGCCCGTGCGCTTAATGAGAGCGGTGTCGAAACGGAAACGCTGTGGATCGGCAACCGGGCGGTTCGCGGCTGCATCGGCTGCGGCGGCTGCGCCAAAAACGGCAGACGCCGCTGCGTCTTCGAGGATGATCTGGTCAACGCCGCGCTGGATCGGATGCAGGCCTGCGACGGTCTGGTGGTCGGCTCGCCGGTTCATTACGCGGCCGCGGGCGGCAGCATCACCTCTTTTCTGGATCGCATGTTCTACGCCGGCGGCAGCCAGCTTCGCACGAAGGTCGGCGCGGCAGTTTGCAGCGCGCGCCGCGCGGGCACGACGTGCACGCTCGATCAGCTTTCCAAATACTTCACCATCTGCGGCATGCCGATTGCGCCCAGCCAGTATTGGCCGATGGTGCACGGAAACACGCCGGAAGACGTTCTCAAGGACGAGGAAGGCTTGCAGATCATGCGCATGTTGGGAAGAAATATGGCGTATATGATCCGCGCCTTTGCCCTTGCGCGCGAAAACGGGCTGCTTCCGCCCGAAATGGAGAAGCCGAAGAAGCGCACGAATTTCATCCGTTGACCGCCTCTATTCTATTAGACGTATGAAACGGCCAAAAAGTTTCGCGCGGCCGAAAATTTTTTCTGAATTTTTTTGACGGCGATTCGCGCGCGGCCGCTTTTTTCAAAATAAAGGCGCTCTCTTCCCGCTTGGGGAGGAAAGCGCCTTTGTTTTACATTTATACTAATTCGCAGTTAAAATGCTTAACAGAGCGCATCAGATTTTTTGTTCTGACGAAGCCAAGTGAAGTGAGGCGTACTGGAGGTACGTTGAACGGAACGAGGCAAAGTCAGAGCGAAAAAGATGGTGCGCGGATTAAGCCATTTTAACAAGAATTAGTATTAACAAGCAGTCGTCGCGCAAAAAGGGAGCGCCCCGAACGGAGCGCCCCCTGTGGATATGCGGTTATTTTACAGCTTCGGGCCAGCCGCGACCAGCTTCTTGCCGGCCTCGTTGCCTTCGTACTTGGCGAAGTTCTTGATGAAGCGGGAAGCCAGATCCTGCGCCTTCTTCTCCCACTCGGAAGCATCGGCGTAGGTGTCGCGCGGGTCGAGGATCTTGGAATCGACGCCCGGCAGCTCGGTCGGCACCTCGAAATCGAAGTACGGGATCTTCTTGGTCGGCGCCTTGAGGATGGAGCCGTCGAGGATCGCGTCGATGATGCCGCGGGTATCCTTGATGGAGATGCGCTTGCCGGTGCCATTCCAGCCGGTGTTGACCAGATAGGCCTTCGCGCCGCTCTTTTCCATTTTCTTGACCAGCTCCTCGGCGTACTTCGTCCCTTTTGGGTCTGTCCGCATCCACTTCTTGATGGCTCGAACGCCGTAATGGATGCCCCGGTTTCGGATGCTCCCGCAGCAGAAATTGTCCATGCCCCGCATCATGATCGGCTCCAACACCTGAATGACCGCGTGATGCACATACTGGTCAGGCCACAGTCTCGGCTCCGATATGTCCCGCCACTTTCCGGCGCTCTTGTCCCAGCGTCGCGCAAGCCTCGGCTCGTTCGCCTCGTAACCGCCTGTAATGATCTCCCGCAGCTCTTTTACATAGCGGTCAATGTCCGCCTCCACCCGTGCCACTGTCCGGTTTGGCCTGTGGTGCGGATGGAAGCGGTGTGTCACGTTCACGGCGAAGATCGCCAGCCGCAGGTTTTCTTCCGATACCAGCTTTGGAAATAGGTTGTTTGCTCGTTTCATCAGGAATGTTTTCCTCCTTTTAGCCTCACGGCCTTTCCATCGCCCCCGCAGGTTGCGGGAGTGTACTAAACCGTGTCCTGATGGCTTATCTGCACCAAGGGGTGCCGAGGATGTCCGCGCCCCGGCGCGGGTCTTTGCGTTGCCGGGTGTGGAGGTGGGTAGCCAGTCCATAAAAGGACGCGGCAGCCGATGTTCGCGTTGGCGTTCGACACGGAATTGTAGTT